>Ga0310826_100121_pt1 | contig 129940 bp, 132 predicted proteins | sample WT_ome_FD_201306 | JGI IMG/M metagenome (GOLD analysis project Ga0310826, IMG submission 201306) | Sorghum-adapted microbial communities enriched on wild type (WT) sorghum from Joint BioEnergy Institute, Emeryville, California, United... ... | reverse complement strand
CGGTTTGGTGACCATGGCGGAGGGGATCCACCCGTTCCCATCCCGAACACGGCCGTTAAGCCCTCCAGCGCCGATGGTACTTGGACCGGCAGGTCCCGGGAGAGTAGGTCGTTGCCAAGCCGGAGCGTTCCCCGATAGCTCAGCCGGTAGAGCACTCGGCTGTTAACCGAGTTGTCGCAGGTTCGAGTCCTGCTCGGGGAGTTGTTCACGCGATCCCGCCCGCCGACGCGAGCGGGACGCGCATCGCGGAGAGATGTCCGAGCTGGTCGAAGGAGCACGATTGGAAATCGTGTAGACGTGTAAAAAGCGTCTCGAGGGTTCGAATCCCTCTCTCTCCGCCAGTTTACACTTCATCACCGGCCCGTTGGTCAAGGGGTTAAGACACCTCCCTTTCACGGAGGTAACAGGGGTTCGAATCCCCTACGGGTCATCGGCGTTCCGGTCTGGCGGAACGCCCTTCACGGAGGCTTAGCTCAGCTGGGAGAGCACTACCTTCACACGGTAGGGGTCGGCGGTTCGAGCCCGTCAGCCTCCACCATTCCCATCATCAACACCATCGACGCGGGGTGGAGCAGTCCGGTAGCTCGTCGGGCTCATAACCCGAAGGCCGCAGGTTCAAATCCTGCCCCCGCAACCATCTTCTTTTCGATGGTTCGCCGAGAGCGTCTGCCCGCCGCGGAACTGTGGTGTAGAGGCCTAACATGCCTGCCTGTCACGCAGGAGATCGCGGGTTCGAATCCCGTCAGTTCCGCCATTTTCCATTCCATACATAAGGCTCGGTAGCTCAGTTGGTAGAGCAGAGGACTGAAAATCCTCGTGTCGGCGGTTCGATTCCGTCCCGAGCCACCATTCGGGCCGCTGTAGCTCAATTGGCAGAGCAACTGACTTGTAATCAGTGGGTTGGGGGTTCAAGTCCTCTCGGCGGCACCATGCCTGTATTGGAACACGGAGGGCTAGCGAAGTGGTCAAACGCGGCTGACTGTAAATCAGCTCCCTGTCGGGTTCGGTGGTTCGAATCCATCGCCCTCCACCATTTTCACACAGGGGCATAGTTTAATGGTAGAACAGCGGTCTCCAAAACCGTTAGTGTGGGTTCGACTCCTGCTGCCCCTGCCATTTTCGGTTTGACACACGGCGGTCGTGGCGAAGTGGTTAACGCACCGGATTGTGGCTCCGGCATTCATGGGTTCAAGTCCCATCGATCGCCCTTCTTCCACAATAACATACTGTTGCTGGGGATTAGCCAAGCGGTAAGGCAGCGGACTTTGACTCCGCCATTCCTAGGTTCGAATCCTAGATCCCCAGCCTTCACATGCGGACGTGGCTCAGGGGTAGAGCATCGCCTTGCCAAGGCGAGGGTCGAGGGTTCGAATCCCTTCGTCCGCTCCATCTTTATCAAGGCGCCATAGCCAAGTGGTAAGGCAAAGCTCTGCAAAAGCTTGATCCCCAGTTCGAATCTGGGTGGCGCCTTTCCAACCAACCTTTTCGCGGCGCTCGACGCATTGAGCCGGGGTGGCGGAACAGGCAGACGCACAGGACTTAAAATCCTGCGGGTTGATCCCGTACCGGTTCAAGTCCGGTCCTCGGCACCAGTCCGTCAAACAACCGTTTCATCGCGTTCCTTTTGTCACGTGTGCCCTTAGCTCAGCTGGATAGAGCGTTTGACTACGAATCAAAAGGTCGGGAGTTCGAATCTCTCAGGGCACGCCATCTTGATTGCCGGTGTGGCGGAATTGGCAGACGCGCGCGACTCAAAATCGCGTGGGGCAGCCCCCCGTGTAGGTTCGACTCCTATCACCGGCATCAACATTTCCCGGCAACCTGCCGCAAAATCAAAGGCCTTCTTCCGGCCCGCGTCAATCGCGGGGACGGAAGAAGGCTTTTCGTTTGCCAAAAAGTCTGGCAGTGCCGTCAGTTCAGCCGGTGCAGCATTTCGAACCGGTTGCCGCACGGATCGCGGAAAAACACGGCATAATACGTCGGGCTGATCGGGAACAGCCGCGGTCCGTCTTCGATGGTGCCCCCGTGCTGTTTGACGATGTCGGCGATGCGGTCGACTTCTTCCCGGTTTTCCGCCCAGAAACCGATCAGGTTGTCGTTCGGCTTGTGGTCGGCCTTTTCCGTGATGGCGAAATACGGGCAGCTGGGCAGTTCCCCTTCCGCCGCGAACACTTTCCAGTCCCTCGAATGGAACGTGCGGGTAAAGCCGAGGGCGGGAAGCAGATGCTCGTAGAAGTCGCGCACCTTCTCCCACGAATTCACCGTCAGGTCGATGTGGCTGTATTTGTTCATGACGCCGCCTCCACTTCGTTCTGGATGTGCCCGAGCACCCGGTCCCAGTGCTGCCGCATCAGTACACGTCAAGATTGCGGACATCCTTCCAAAAAAAGATACGGCATCACGAAAAACCGCCGTTGCCGGCGGTCGTGGCTGCCTGCGGTCCAGGCAGGGCGACGCGTTCCGATTGGGCGGAAGCGGCGCCGCTTCGGAAAACCGGTGTTGCCGAAGAGACTCGCGGGTCAGGTCCGATGCTGCTCCCGGTTGCCGCCGCGGAACATGCCCGCCAGGCCGATCAGGCCGAGAAGACCGAGCCAGCCCCAGTTTCCGGCGTTGTTGTCGGCGGCATTGGCCCTCACGCGCATCGCGTTGGTGGTCCGGCGAATGGCGCGGTTGACGTCCGTCACGCCGGTGTCCACGCGATTCATGATGCCGTCGTTGGTGTTGGTCATCCTCGTGCTGTTGTACGTGCGCGTGCCGGTGCCGGTCGTGCCGGCATTGAAGCCGTTGCTGTAGCCGTTGATGAATCCGTTGCCGTTGTCCGAATACGTGCCGCTGACATTGTCGCGGCGGGTATTCAGGCGCGGATCGCCAACGCCGTAGGGGACGGTGTAGCCGGGATTGGTGATCGTGGTCCCCGCCGCCGCGGTCTGGTCCGCGGCCGCCGTTGCCTGGGCAGCTGCCGGGGCCGCCGCGCTCAGGCACAGCATCGCCGCCAGCGGGACCTGGATGAGCCATTTTTTCACGGGATGAAGCCCCCTCGCCAAACGGTTTTGAACCGGCCGGCCGGTTCTTTCATTCGTTTTCCCCGGCGAAGGGCGAAGTACGCGGATTTGTTGCTGGAAACGTTTCCGGCTTCTGGTTCGCGCCAAAGCATAATGACGCCGCCGGCGGCGCAATTTAAGGAAGCGCCGCCGTCGAATCGCGCAAGAAGGCGGAAATGGCCAGATGGCTCGCGCCGAGGGCCGTCGAGCGGCCGTCGAGCGCCGAAAACCGGATCTCCGTCTTTTCCCGGCTGTAGGCGAGGGAGCGGCTTTCCACCTCGGCCAGAAGCGGCTCCATCAGCCATTCGGCGGCCATGCCCATGCGGCTTCCGATGATGATCTGTCCGGGATTGAAAATGTTGATGATGCCGGCGACGCCGATGCCCAGATTGCGGCCGATGGCGCGGAGCGCGTCCATGACGCCGGGATCGCCGGCGCGGGCTAGCCCGATGACGGCTTCCAGCGTCGCGGGAGCGGCTTTGCCGTCCGCCGCCGCTTCCGCCGCCAGGGCCAGCATCGCGCTTTCCGACGCATACAGTTCCCAGCAGCCCCGGTTGCCGCAGCGGCATGGCTTGCCGTCCGCATGGATGGTCATGTGGCCGATTTCGCCGGAAAACCCGGCCGCGCCCTTGTAGATGGCCCGGTCGATGATGATGCCCGCGCCGATCCCCGCGCCGATGCTGACGAATACCAGGTCGGCAATGTCCCGTCCCGATCCGTAATGCAGTTCGCCGATGGCGCCGGCGTTCGCTTCGTTTTCGACGAAAACCGGCATGCCGAGTTCAGCCGACAGCAGCCGGGGCAGATCGACGTTGCGCCAGCCCAGATTCGGGGCGAACAGCACGTTTCCGGAAGGATCGACGATGCCGGGAATGCCGATTCCGGCGCCGATGACGCCGTAACAGGAGGCCGGCGCCCGGCCGGCGGCGCGGCGGATGCCGTCCTTCACGAGATCGAGGACGGCGTCCAGGCTTTCGTTGCGGTGCGCCGTCACCCATTCGTCCACGATGCGGCCGGCCAGATCCGTCAGCAGGATGCGGATGTAATTGACGCCCAGGTCGACGCCGACGGCATGGCCGGCTCCGGGCTGAAAGCGCAGCAGAACCGGCTTGCGGCCGCCGCTCGATTGCCCGGTTCCCACTTCTTCCACGAGGTTCCGCCCGATGAGCACCTGCACCAGATTGGACACCGTTCCCTTGTTGAGGCCGGTGGCCGCGGATATTTCCGAACGGGAAACCGGCTCCAGGCGGCGGATGGTGTCCAGCACGATGGACAGATTGATTTCCTTGACGAGATACTGGTCTCCGGTTCTTTTCATGGCGGCTCCTGTCCCGAAACTGATGATTCCCTACTATAGCACATTTCGACTTTGTTTATCCACTGTACAAACTAAGCCGGGTTTGCTATGATTCAAGTATCAAAACCATTTGGAGGGATCAGGCGGTATGGGTTACTTTGACGGCATTCCCAAAATCAAGTACGAGGGCAAAGGCTCGGACAACCCGCTGGCGTTCAAGCACTACAACCCCGACGAAGTCGTGATGGGCAAGACGATGCGGGACCATCTCCGCTTCGCCGTCGCCTACTGGCACACGTTCACGGGCGCCGGCACCGATCCGTTCGGCAGCGCCACCATGCAGCGTTCCTGGGACCGGCTCAGCGGCATGGACCTGGCGAAGGCGCGCGTGGAAGCCTCCTTCGAATTTTATGACAAGCTCGGCATCGATTATTTCTGCTTCCATGACTACGACATTGCGCCGGAAGGCAGCTCGCTCCGGGAAACGAACAAAAACCTGGACGTCATCGTGGACATGATCAAGCAGTACATGAAGGACACCGGCAAGAAGCTGCTCTGGAACACGGCCAACCTGTTCACCAACCCCCGCTACATGCACGGCGCCGCCACCACGTGCAACGCCGACGTGTACGCCTATGCCGCGGCCACGGTGAAGAAGCAGCTCGAAATCGGCAAGGAGCTCGGCGCGGAAAACTACGTGTTCTGGGGCGGCCGGGAAGGCTACGAGTCGCTGCTCAACACGGACATGAAGTTCGAACTCGACAACCTGGCCTATTTTCTGCAAATGGCCGTCGATTACGCGAAGGAAATCGGCTTCAATGCCCAGTTCCTGATCGAGCCGAAACCGAAGGAGCCGACGAAGCACCAATACGACTTTGACGCCGCCACCACCATCGCGTTCCTGCAAAACTACGGCCTGAAGAACCATTTCAAGCTGAACCTGGAGGCCAACCACGCCACGCTGGCCGGCCATACGTTCGAGCATGAACTGCGGGTGGCCCGCATTCACGGCATGCTCGGGTCCATCGACGCCAACCAGGGCGACCTGCTGCTCGGCTGGGACACCGACGAATTCCCGACGGATCTGTACGCCACCACGCTGGCCATGTACGAAATTTTGCTCGGCGGCGGCTTCACCACCGGCGGCGTGAACTTCGACGCCAAAGTGCGCCGCACGTCCTTCGAACCGGTGGACCTGTTCTACGCCCACATCGCCGGCATGGACAGCTTCGCCATCGGCCTGAAGGTGGCCGCCAAGCTGATCGAAGACAAGGCGCTGCAAAAATACGTCGACGAACGCTACGCCAGCTTCCGGGAAGGCATCGGCGCCGAAATCGCCGCCCGCAGGGTGGACTTCAAGAAGCTGGAAGAATACGCGCTGCAGAACAAGCCGATCGTGAGCAAATCCGGCCGCATCGAAGTGCTGCGCACCATCGTGAACCAATACCTGCTGTCCGTCGTCTGAACGGCCGGCGTCAAGGGGGATGACGCGTCGTGAAGCATGTCATCGGCGTCGATCTGGGGACCAGTTCGGTCAAGGTGTTGCTCGTCGACCAGACCGGACGGGTCCGGGCGGAAGCGAGCGAAGATTACCCGCTCATACACCTGAAGGCCGGCTACAGCGAACAGAATCCGGAGGACTGGGTGCAGAAAACCGTGCTGGCGCTCAAGAAGCTGGTCGCCTCGTCGGGCGTCTCGCCGGACGACATTGAGGGCATCAGCTTCTCCGGGCAGATGCACGGCCTCGTCCTGCTGGATGAAAACCGGAACGTCATCCGCAACGCCATCCTCTGGAACGACGTGCGGACGACGGCGCAGTGCCGGCAGATCACGGAAGCGCTGGGTGAACGGCTTCTCGCCGTCACCCGCAACCCGGCGCTGGAAGGGTTCACGCTTCCGAAGATTCTCTGGGTCAAGCAGCACGAGCCGGAAAACTACGCCAGGGCGTCCGTGTTCCTGCTGCCCAAAGACTATTTGCGCTACAGGCTGACCGGGCAAATCCACATGGAATATTCCGACGCCGCCGGGACGCTGCTGCTCGAAGTTGGCGCGAAGCGCTGGAGCCGGGAAGTGTGCGAGAAGCTCGGCGTGGACATCGGGCTTTGCCCGCCGCTGGTGGAATCCCACGCCCAAGTCGGCACCCTGCTGCCCGAAATCGCCCGGGAGACGGGGCTTTCCCCGAACACGAAGGTGTTTGCCGGCGGCGCCGACAACGCCTGCGGCGCCATCGGGTCCGGCATTCTCCGGGAAGGGGAAGGGATGTGCAGCATCGGCACGTCCGGCGTCATCCTTTCCTACGAGAACAGCCTGGAAGCGGACTACAAGGGCAAGGTGCACTTCTTCAACCACGGCAAGGAAAACGCCTTCTATTCGATGGGCGTCACCCTGGCCGCCGGCTACAGCCTGAGCTGGTTCCGGCAGACGTTCGCGGCGGACCAGCGGTTCGAGGACATGGTGGCCGGTGCCGCGGAGGTCAAGCCCGGCGCCGACGGCCTCCTGTTCACCCCGTATCTCGTCGGCGAGCGGACGCCCCACGCGGATGCCAACATCCGGGCCAGCTTCATCGGCATGGACGGCGCCCACACGAAGAAGCATTTCGTCCGCGCCGTGATGGAAGGCATCACCTTCTCCCTGCAGGAGTCCATCGAGATTTTCCGGCAGGCGGGCAAAACCGTCGACACGATCATTTCCATCGGCGGCGGCGCCAAGAGCCCGCTCTGGCTGCAGATGCAGGCGGACATTTTCAACGCCGAAGTCGTGCAGCTGGAAAACGAGCAGGGCCCGGGCATGGGCGCGGCGATGCTGGCCGCCTATGGCTGCGGCTGGTTCGCTTCCCTCGAGGAATGCGCGGACGCGTTCATCAAGCGCGCGTCCACGTACAGCCCGAATCCGGAAAACCTGAAGCGCTACGAAGAGCTGTTCCAGGTGTACAAATCCGTCTACGCGCAGACGAAACCGCTCAACGACCGGCTCGTGCCGTTCCGTCCCGCGTGAGCGGCGGACGCCGGCAACCGGCCGGAACGAAAAACAAACGCCCGTTCGGCGATCGCAAGCCGAACGGGCGTTTTTTTGCGGGCGACCGGTCAAAACCAGCCTGAGCGAAGGACGATGACGAGCAGAATGTAGAGGACGAGAATCACACCGGTGGTCGTGTAGTACCCGTAGCCAGCGGCAGCGCCCATTCAGGCATCCTCCTTTCCCCCTTGGTCTGCTATAATGGTATTCGGAGTCTTTCGCGCCCGCATGGACTTGTGCCTGCCGCAGGGAGATGCCGCTTTATTGCCGCACCACGGAACCTCCGAACAGGAACCGGTATTCCCATTGGGTGCCGGCGATATCATCGATTCGCACGCCGCCGGAATTGACGGAGTACGTGTGCAGCACTTTGCCGTCCCCGAGATAGATCCCGACGTGCTTCACCGTTTCCGCCGTCCGGTCGACGCCGGCATAGGCGGATGCCTTGTACCCCTTGTATTCCATGAAGAACATCAGGTCGCCCCGCTTCAGGTTGCGCCAGTCCGTGACGACCCGGCCGTCGTGCAGCTGCCGGATGAACTCGGCCTGTTTGCGGGAGTTGCCCGGCAGGGTGAGCTGCACGCCTTCGAGGAACGCCTGCCGCACGAAATCCGAACAATCGAAGGTGGACGTGTCGTAGCGGCTGGAGCCGAACTCGTAGGGCGTGCCGAGGTAGGACAGCCCGACGGCGATGGCGCGTTCGGCGATTTCGCCGGAGGAAAGGCGCTTCCACGGCTCCTGGTAGCTCGTTTCCACGTATTTGGCATTGCTGCTGACGAACCCGGTCACGCCGTTTTTGTCCATGACCTGGTACCAGTAGGCGTTCGTCCGGTCCAGCACCCACAGCGGCTCACCCTTCTTCAGCAGCCGGATGATTTTGCCGCTCGTGGACGGTTTTTCGCGGAAATTGACGCCGGCGACCACGATGCCGTTCGGCTCGCCCAGGAACAGCTCCTCTTCCGGTTCGAGTCCGGTTTCGAACATCGATTCGATGTATTTGGAGCTCGAACTGACGTAGCCGGTCACTCCGTAGGCGTCCGTGATTTTGTACCAGTAAGCGTTGACTTTCTCCGTAATGAGGATGAGTTCGCCCTTTTTCAGCATTCGGATGATGTCCCCCGACGTGGAGGGCGCCTTGCGGAAATTGACGGATTGCTTGATGAGGCCGTTCGGTTCGTCCAGCGACCGCGTTTCGACGACTTTCACATATGTAGGCTGGGAAGAGACATAGCCGGTCTTGCCGTTTTTGTCCACGGCTTCAAACCAATAGGTGTTGGGCTGGCTGCGCACGGACAGCCGTTCGCCGGCCTTGAGAAGCCGGATGATCTTCGCATCGGTGGACGGGCCCTCGCGGAAATTGACGGCTTTCACCACCTCGATCACCGAGGGCACGTCGCCGGATCCGGTGCCGGATGCCGACGAAACGGCGGGAAGCAGCGAAACGGCCAAAGCGATGCAAAGAAGCGTCAACCATGTTTTCCTCACTTCGCGCACCTCCGCAATTTGGTAAAATGGGAACATCCACCATGATGATAGCACAGCTTTTTTTCCAACGGGCGCGGGAAATGTTTCCAATTGCGGGCTTCGCGCCGCACCATTTTGAACAGGAGAAAGGCAGGATGAAATCGTGGAAAAACGCAGCACGAACGCGGAAATCCGACGGCTGACCCGGGACGATCTGGAACAATCGATGCGCTTGGCCGAGTACGCCTTCCAGTATGAAAGGACGGACGAACAGCGGCAGGAAGATATCGGGCGCGCGGTGCCGGAATGGAGGTGGGGGGCGTTCGTGGACGGCCGGCTCGCCGCGCAGCTGATCCAGTACCCGCTCACCGTCTATATGCAGGGCCGGAAAATGGGCATGGGCGGCATCGGCGCCGTCTCCAGCTGGCCGGAAATGCGCCGCGGCGGCCTCGTCGCCCGCCTGCTGGTGCAAAGCCTCCGGGCGATGAAGGAGGAAGGCCAGGCCGTCTCGATGCTCACGCCGTTTTCCTATGCGTTCTATCGCAAATACGGATGGGAAATGGCCATCGACCGCAAGAAATACACGGTGCCGACCCATCTGTGGCCGGTGTCCGCCGGCGAGCGCATCCCGGGCGGCTTTGACCGGCTGCCGAAGGACGCGGGCGCCATCATCGAACGCATCGGCCCCGTCTATGAGCAGTTCGCGGCGCGGTACAACGGGATGCTCAGCCGCACCGGCGACTGGTGGACGAACCATGTCATCCGGCGGCGGGGCGGGGAGATCGCCGTCTATCGGGACGCGTCGGGCCGCGACCTGGGCTACCTCCACTACCAGGTGAAAAACCGGGAAGTGACGGTCCACGAATTCGTCGCCCTGACGCCGGAAGCGGAGCGGGCGCTGTGGCAGTTCATCGCCCTGCACGACTCGATGGCCGAACGGGCGGTGCTGCACGTGCCGGTCGACGACCCGCTCAGCCTGCTGGGCGCCGAACCCCGCTTCCAGCAGGAAATCGTGCCGTATTTCATGGGCCGCATCGTGGACGTGGAGGCGTTTCTGGCGCAGTACCGGTTTGCATCCCTTGAAGAGCGTCCCCATCGCTGGGCGGAACGGAAGGACGCGTCCTTCGTGCTGGACGTCGAGGACGCCCATGCCGAATGGAACAACGGCCGGTTTGCGGTGACCGTGGACGAGGCGGGCCGGGCGGAAGCCGTCCGGACGGACGAAGGCGGCGGCCGCCCCGTCATCCGCGGCAGCATCCAGGCCTTCTCCGCCCTGTTCTTCGGCTACCGCCGGGCGGCCGACCTTCGCCGCTACGGAAAATTGGAAGCCGATGACGAAGCGGCCGGCCTCCTCGATGCGGTGGCCGGCGCGGGGACGCCGTTTTTGTGCGACTTTTTCTGATCCGGGTGCCGTCAAGCCGGGTCCGGCCCTTCGGACCGCCGTCCGGCCGGAGCGTCGTCTTCGGGCCGAGGCGGGGCTGGACCCGGGTCCAGTTCGAAATACCGTCGCGGGACCGTTTTGGCCGCGGCGGTTTTTTTCTAGAATGAAGACAACAACACAAGGCAAGAGCGAAAGGATGTGAACGGACCACATGCGGTTGAACGGAAGAACCGGTTTCGCCCTGCTCTTGATCGCCTTCGGCATCCTGCTGCTGCTCCACAAACTCGGCCTCGGGGTCGGCTGGATCATGGGCTACATCATCCCCCTCGCGATGGTGGGGATCGGGTACGTCGGGATCCGGAACGGGAACAGGGTGATGGGATGGATCATCTTCTTCATCGGGCTCATCGCCCTCGTCGGCAAGTTCTCCTGGCTCATCGGGTTCCTGGTGGCGATCGGCTTCATTCTGTACGGCCTGTCGCTGCTGAAGGGAGGACGCCGGGTGTTCTGACGGGCGATCCGGACCGTTTCGCAAGGAGTGGAGAGAAACGCCGGACCTCGATAGAAAGAAAGACATGACGCCAACATTCGGGAAAAGGAGGAAGTCAAGCGATGACCATCATGAGGCGGATTCGGGACATCAGCGTCGCCACCCTGAACGATCTGCTGGAAAAAGCGGAAGATCCGGTGCGGCTGATCGACCAGTACCTGCATGAACAGATCGAGCAGATCCGCCAGTCGGAACAATTGCTCCAGCAATGCCTGCAGCACGCCGCGCAGCTCAAGGCGCAGTACCAGCAGGCGGAGCAGCTGATGAACAAGCGGGAAGAGCAGGCGCTCCTCGCCCTCAAGGCCGGCGAAGAGGACCTGGCCAAGCTCGCGCTCCAGGAAAAGCTGATCCACCAGGAAAAATACGAGCAGTACAAAAAGCTGTACGACGACACGACGGCGTCGACGGCGGAGCTGTCCCGCCAGCTGGAGCAGATGAAAAACGACTACCGGGAAGTGTACAACAAGCGCCAGTACTACATCGCCCGCATGGAGTCGGCCAAACTGCAGCAGAAGCTGAACGAGCGGCTCGGATTCGCCGGCCGGAGCGCCAACGAGCGCATCTTCCAGCGGCTTGAAGACCAGGTGAGCGGCATGGAACTGGAGGCGAAATCCCTCGCCGAACTGCGCCGGCAGGGCGAGCAGCTGATCTACGACGCCGGCGTCACCGTCCGGCAGATGCTGGACAACGAGCTGGCCCGGCTCCGGCAAAAGCTGGAGCAGGAAGGAGCGAACGGCCAATGAACCTGTACCGTTCCTCCCGCGACAAGAAACTGTTCGGGGTCTGCGGCGGACTGGCCGAAGCGTTCCGGATCGATCCGACCCTGCTCCGCCTGATCGTCGCCGTGGCCACCTTCTTCTCGGCCGGCACCGTGCTCCTGCTGTACATCCTGTTCGCGCTCGTGCTGCCGAAGGAACCGGACACGCCGCCTTCCTACGGGCACGCGCAGGGCGGCTGGACCTATCCGCCGTCGGGCGCCGGGACGAATCCGGGCGCGTACCGCGGCACCGCCGCTTCGCCGGAGGACCAAGCGCCGGGCAGCAAGCTGGACGACATGATGAAGGACATCGAACGCAAGGCGCTGCTGAAGGAAATCGAAGAACTGAAAGCCAGACTGGCCAAACTTGAAAAACAAGAGAAGGGAGACGAATGACCATGGGAATTTTCCAAAGAGTGAAGGATCTGACGAGGGCTTCGATCAACGAACTGCTGGACAAACTGGAAGATCCGGTGGTGATGCTCAACCAGTACATCCGCGACATGGAAGAGGAAATCGCCGAGGCGGAAGTGACCGTCGCCCGGCAGATGGCGAATGAACGCCGCATGCATCAGCGCCTGACGGAAGCGGTGCGCATCGCGGCGGAGAAGGAAGCGGAAGCGGAAGCCGCCCTGCGGGCCGGCCAGGAGGCGCTGGCAAGGCGGGCGCTGGAAGAGAAGCTGTTCTATGACCAGAAGGCGGCCGAATACGCCGACCTGCACGCCCAGGCGAAAGCCCAGGCCGACCAGCTGAAAGCGCAGCTGCAAGAAATGAAGGAAGAATTCTACAAAATGCGCAACAAGCGCAACGAGCTGGTCGCCCGCGTGGAGATCGCCAAAGCGCAGAAACAGATGGCGCAAATCACGAGCAGCCACGTGATCGAAGGGGGCAACGCCTCCCGCGGATTCCACCGCATGGAAGAAAAGATCATGCAGCTCGAGGCGGAAGCCCAGGTGGCCCGCATGCCCTGGACGGCACCGTCCGCCGCGGCGGTCGATCCCGTGAAGCAGGAGCAGGTGGAACTGCAGCTCAAGGCGCTGAAGGAAAAACTGGGCCAAACGGCCGACAGCGGAAGCGCCGGCAGCAACTGACGTTGCCGACAACCGGGTGAAATTGTGGTAAGATGAAAAGGGACCAAGCCATAGCCCGTCCGGGTGCTATGGCTTTTGTCCATCGCGCGGCGGGCCGCCGGCGGTGCCGGGCCGCATGGCCCCGGCCGCTTGCTCGGGCAGCGTTGGCACCGGCCGGCGGCCGAAAGCGGGCCATGCCGGGAATGGCCGACGGTTTCGTCGGCGAAAGGGGTGACGGCTTGTGGAAACGAACCGGAAGAACACGGCCATCATGTTCATGCTGGCCGGCGCCTATCTGCTGCTCGGCGAACTGGTCGGCTATGCGCCGGTTTCCGCCGTCATCCTCATCTGGCTCGGCGTCCACAGGATCAAGTACGGCGGGGACCGCAAAGGGTATCTGGTGCTGGGAGCCGGCGCCCTTCTGCTGCTGGGCGATCAGCTCATCGTGCTCATGGCCGTCGTCCTCATCTTCCTCGGCGCTTTTTTCATCAAATCCCACATGGTGCACAAAGACGGCCGCCGCGTGGAACGCCACGCCATCGCCGACAGCATCCGCCACGACAGCGGGCCGTGGACGCCCGAGAACACGAGCCGCTTCAGCCTGTTCAGCGAGCTCCGCATGGATTTGTCGCTGGCGATGCAGGAAGAGGAAGAAGTCGTCTACATGCTGCAGGGGCTCGTCGGGGACGTGGACGTCATTGTGCCGCCGGATTACGGCCTTGCCCTGGAATCGAACCTGCTCGTCGGACGGGTGACGATCGGAGACGAGAAGGAAGGCGGCTTTCTGAACCGGCGCGCATGGCGGTCGCCGAATTATGACCAATGTCCCCACAAAATGAAACTGATCGTGGATTGCATCGTAGGAGATATCGAGATCCGGATGGTGTGAAGCCGGGCGCGAGGCGCGGCACGGGCCGGAAAGGCGGGATGGATGCGGTGGCGCGGAAGAAAAAACTGACCGGGATGGTTTGGCGGGCCGCCGGCGAAACGGTGGCGTTCAGCCTGCTGCTTGCCGGCGGCATGCTGTATTTCCTGCGATCCTACGGGTATTTGAACGCATTTCCGGGATGGATCCGCTTCATCACGATGTGCGCCGCCGTCATCGTCATCGCCGTCGCCGCCGGCGCCGCGTTCGGCTCGTGGCAGGCCGGCCGGACCACCCGCCGGCTGCGGGCGCTGGAAGAAGCCATGATCCATCTGGAGAAGGGAAGCCCGGCGGCGAAGGTGGAGCCGATGGGGGACGACGAAATCGGCCGGCTGGCCGGCCGGCTGGCGCTCATCCGCCGAAAATGGGAAGACCAGGTGACGAGCCTGCAGCGGCTTTCCGCCCACAATGCCGAACTGGCCAACCGGGCCCGTTTTACCGCCGTCATGGAGGAGAGGCAGCGGCTGGCCCGCGAACTGCACGACGCGGTCAGCCAGCAGCTGTTCGCCATCTCGATGACGGCCACGGCGCTGTCGCGCACATTGGACCGGGACCTGGAGAAAGCCCGGCACCAGATCATCCTCATCGAAGAGATGGCATCCGTGGCCCAGTCGGAAATGAGGGCGCTGCTTCTGCACCTTCGGCCGGTGCATCTGGAAGGCCGGCGGCTGACCGACGGCCTGCGGGACCTGGTGCGGGAACTGCAGGCGAAGGTGCCCATCGAGATCGCGACGGATTTCGACGAGGACCTGGCGCTGCCGATGGGTTTCGAAGACCACCTGTTCCGCATCGCGCAGGAGGCGCTGTCCAACACCCTTCGCCACGCGAAGGCGAGCAGGCTGTCGCTGTCGCTGAAGAAGCACGGCGAAACGATCCACCTGTCAATCCGCGACAACGGGGTCGGGTTCGACCTCGGCGTGCAGAAGCAGGCATCCTACGGACTCAAATCGATGCAGGAACGGGTGAGCGAACTGGGCGGCGCCATCCAGATCGTTTCCGCGCCCGGCAAGGGCACCCGCATCGATATCCGCATCCCGATACTGGACGCTGAAGGGGAGGGGCCAAGCACAGATGACAAGGCCGATCAAAGTGCTGCTGGTGGATGACCACGAAATGGTGCGCATCGGACTTTCGGCCGTGCTGTCCACCGAAGAGGATCTGGAAGTGGTCGGGGAGGCCGCCGGCGGCGCGGACGCCATCCGGCTCGCCCAGGCGTACAAACCCGATGTCATCCTGATGGACCTGGTCATGGACGGCATGGACGGGGTGGAGACGACCCGGCGCATCATGGAAATGCTGCCCGACACGAAAGTGATCGTGCTGACCAGCTACGTGGACGACGACAAACTGTATCCCGTCATTGAAGCCGGCGCCTTCAGCTACCTGCTCAAGACGAGCCGCGCGGCGGAAATCGCGGACACGATCCGCGCCGCCGCCAGGGGCCAGTCCGTGCTGGAACCGCAGGTGGCGGCCAAGATGATGAACCGGCTGCGCCAGCCGAAGCGGCAGGCCGCCGCCCACGAGGAACTGACCGAGCGGGAGATGGAAGTGCTCCGGCTGATCGCCCAGGGGAAATCGAACCAGGAAATCGCCGACGAGCTGTTCATCGGGGTGAAAACGGTCAAATTCCACGTCACCAACCTGCTGGCCAAACTCGGGCTGGAGGACCGGACGCAGGCCGCCATCTACGCGCTGAAAAACGGCCTGACGGACTGACCGGCTCATCCGGTCTCTTTTTTTGCCCATTTTCCGGGTTTGCCGGGCGGATCAATAAGGATGTTGGATGGGTCCCATAAAAACTCTTGAATGGAAACGGCGTTGGGGATATGTTAAACTACAGGTTATCAGTGAACTAACCATGTAAAAAAAGGAAGAATGCAATATGAACGGCACCATCCTGTATTTGTTCGGGGCCACGGGCGATCTGGCCAAGCGCAAGCTGTTTCCGGCCATCTACAGCCTGTACCGGGAAGGCCGGCTGCGGGAAAATTTTGCCGTCATCGGCGTGGCGCGCCGGCAAAGATCCAACGAGGAGTTCCGCGAGGAAGTGTTCCGCTCCATCTCCGAATTCGCCCGCCACAAGGCGGAAAAGAACGGGGACTGGGAACGGTTTGCCGAACATTTTGCCTATAAATCGATGAACATTCACGATCTTTCGCAATACGGGGATCTGCTGGCCCTGTCCGAAGCCATGGACCGGAAATTTTCCATCGGCGGCAACCGGCTGTACTATCTGGCCCTGGCGCCGGAGCTGTTCGGCCCCGTCGTCGCCAACCTGAAGGAAGGCGGCCTGCTCGATTCGGGCGGCTGGCAGCGGCTCGTCATCGAGAAGCCGTTCGGCTACGACCTTATGTCCGCCAACCTGCTCAACGGCCAGATCCGCAAAGTGTTCCGGGAAGAGCAGATTTTCCGCATCGACCACTATCTCGGCAAAGAGATGGTGCAGAACATCGAAGTGATCCGGTTCGCCAACGCGTTCTTCGAACCGATCTGGAACAACCGGCACATCGCCAACGTGCAGATCACCCTCAGCGAAACCGTCGGCGTGGAAGACCGGGGCGGATACTACGACAAGGCCGGCGCCCTGCGGGACATGGTGCAGAACCACGTCCTGCAGATGGTGGCGATGATCGCCATGGAACCGCCGAGCCGCCTGCATCCGGAAGACGTGCGCGACGAGAAAGTGAAAGTGATGCGTTCCCTGCGCATTTTCGAAACGGCGGACGAGGTGCGGCGCCACGTGGTGCGCGGGCAGTACGTGAGCGGCCGGATCGGCGACCGGCCGGTGCCGGGATACGCGGAGGAAGTCGGCAACCCGGACTCGCTGACGGAAACGTACTTCGCCGCCCGGGTGTTCGTCGACAACTTCCGCTGGGCCGGCGTGCCGTTCTACGTCCGCACGGGGAAACGGCTGCCCGTCAAGACGACGGAAGTCGTCATCGAATTCAAGGGGCTGCCGAAACAGCTGTATTTCGCCAAGGCGCACAATCTGGAGCCGAACCTGCTCGTGTTCCGCGTCAATCCGATGGAAGGCGTCTACCTGCGGATGAACGCGAAGAAGCCGGCCTCGGATTTTTCCATCACGCCGGTTTCCATGGACTTCTGCCAAAACTGCGTCGCCGGCCTCAACACGCCGGAAGCGTACGAACGGCTGATCTACGATGCGATCCGCGGGGACTCCACCTATTTCACCCGCTGGGACGAAGTGGTGGCGGCGTGGTCGTTCGTCGATCCGATCGCCGACGCGTGGTCGAAGGACGCCGGGGATCTCATCCGCTACGAGGCGGGCAGCTGGGGACCGGAGCGGGCCCGGCAGCTTCTGGCCGAAGACGGCTTTCACTGGTGGCCGGTCAACGGCCAGCTGGAAAGCGGCGTCGTCTGGACCGTAAAGCAGTGAAAGGGGCTGCGCGATGAAAATCCTGTACGACATCTCCATGACGATTCATCCCGGCATGATGGTCTGGAAAAACTACGAGAAGAAGAAGGTCCATTTTTCCGTCGATTCGGATTTTGCCACCGGAACGGTGCATGAAACGCGGATCAGCATCAACGCGCACACCGGCACCCACATCGACGCGCCGCTTCACGTGTACGAAAACGGCGCGACGCTGGACGCCATTCCGGCGGAACGGCTGATCGGCCCCGCCCGGGTGGTCGACTTCACGAACGTGTCGCCGAGCATCGGCCGGGAGCATCTGGAGCCCCTCGGCCTTCAGCCGGGAGAATGGCTGCTCATCAAAACGACGGATTCGTTCAATGAAACGGACACGTTCAACCGCGAGTTCGTGTTTCTGAATGCGGAAGGCGCCGCCTATCTGGCCGGCACCGGCATCAGCGGGGTGGCCATCGACGCCCTCGGCATCGAGCGGGATCAGCCGGGCTACCCGACCCACAAGGCGTTGTTCGACGCGGGCATCCTGATCGTCGAAGGCGTCCGGCTGAAGGACGTGCCGGAAGGCCGCTACACGTTTCTCGTGGCGCCGCTCAAACTGAAAGGAACGGACGGCGCGCCGGCGCGCGCCTTTTTGCTGGGAGACTGAAGAGAGGAACCGATCATGGTTTTGACCGCAGAAGAAGAACGGAAGCAAGAAGTGGACAGACGCCGCACCTTCGCCATCATTTCCCACCCCGACGCGGGCAAGACGACGCTGACCGAAAAGCTGCTCCTGTTTGGCGGGGCCATCCGGCTGGCCGGCGCGGTCAAGGGGCGCAAGGCGGCCAAATTCGCCACCAGCGACTGGATGGAAATCGAGAAGCAGCGCGGCATTTCCGTCACGTCCAGCGTGCTGCAGTTCGATTACCGGGGCTTTCGCGTCAACATTCTGGACACGCCGGGCCACCAGGATTTCAGCGAAGACACGTACCGCACGCTGACCGCCGCCGACTGCGCCGTCATGCTGATCGACTCGGCGAAGGGCGTGGAAGCGCAGACGAAGAAACTGTTCCAGGTATGCCGCATGCGCGGCATTCCCATTTTCACGTTCATCAACAAGCTGGACCGGGAAGGGCGGGATCCGTTCGACCTGCTGGAAGAACTGGAGCAGGTGCTCGGCATCCGTTCCCATCCGGTCAACTGGCCCGTCGGCCAGGGCAAGCGGCTCGTCGGCGTCTATGACCGGCACGCCGGCCGCCTGGAAATGTTCCAGGGGGAACGGGAGCACAAAGAACTGGTCGTGCGCGAGGTGGAAGGATACCGGGACCCGGCCGTCCGGGAAGCGGCCGGAGACGAACTGGCCGACCAGCTGGCGCAGGAGCTGGAGCTTATGGACGTGGCCGGCGACCCGTTCGACTACGATCTCGTGATGGCCGGGAAGCTCACGCCGGTGTTTTTCGGCAGCGCCATCAACAATTTCGGGGTGCAGACGTTCCTCGACCATTTCCTCCGGCTTGCCCCGAAACCGTCGCCGCGCAAAAACGGGGAAGGCCCGGTGGATCCGCTGTCGCCGTCGTTTTCCGGCTACGTGTTCAAGATCCAGGCCAACATGAACCCGGCCCACCGCGACCGCGTCGCCTTCATCCGCATCGTGTCGGGCAAGTTCGAGCGGGGCATGGCCGTCCGCCATCTGCGCACGGGGAAAGACATCAAGCTGAACCAGCCCCAGCAGTTCCTCGCCCAGGACCGCGACATCGTCGAAGTGGCCTGGCCCGGCGACATCATCGGTTTGCACGATCCCGGCCTGTTCAAGATCGGCGATACGCTGACGACCGCCCGCGGACCGGCGGACAAACTGAACTTCGACGAACTGCCGACCTTCTCGCCGGAACTGTTCGCCCGGGTCGCCATGAAGAACACGATGAAACGGAAGCAGTTCCAGAAGGGCATCGAGCAGCTGACCGACGAGGGAACGATCCAGGCGTTCCGCACGTACGGCCAGGACGAGCTCATTCTGGGCGCCGTCGGCCAGCTGCAGTTTGACGTGTTCGAATACCGGATGAACGCGGAGTACGGCGTGGAAGTGGAGCTGATCCGGCTGCCGTACCAGTACGCCCGCTGGGTGCGGGGGGAACGCGTCGATCCGTCCGGTTTCCGCATCAATTCGCTGCTCGTCCGGGACCGGCACGATCACCCCGTCGCGCTGTTCGAAAGCGAACACGCGCTCCGGACCGCCGTCGAAAAGTTTGCCAACTGCGAGTTTCTGGAAACGGCGCCGTGAAGCCGCGCGGCGGTTTCTTCGGACAAAGACGGACCGGCGGGCGACTGCCCGCCGGTCCGATGAAAAAAACACGGGCAGAACGGCCCCCGCGCGGCCGGCGAGCCCGTGTTTTTCCGATGGGACGCATGATCGGCCCGGCGCCGGGTGGCGCCTCCATGGCCGCGATCCGGTTCAGGCCGGCGCGAGATGCTCGTGCAGCACGCGGACGAGCCGTTTCTGCGTCTCCTCGTCGATGTTTTGCCAGATGATTTCGAACAGGACGCCGAGCCCCGGCAGCGTGCGGTCGTCGCCGCCGATGGATCCTTCGATCACGCCGGCCAGCTCCTCCTCCGACTTGCCGGCCACCCTTTGCACGATGGCCTGCCGCAAATCAAGCAAGATCCCCATGTCGCCAATGCCTCCTTGTACAGCCCGCTCCTGAATCATTATGCGCCGCCGGACGGCAAATCATCCGCGCGAAGGGCGCCGGAAGCCGCCGTGGTATAATAAGACAGGCACCATGCAACGGAAAAGGATGGATCAAGCGTGAAGAAAAAGCAGTTCGCCGTCATCGGGATGGGCCGGTTCGGCTCCAGCGTGGCGAAAACCCTGTACGAAATGCACTACGAGGTGCTGGCCATCGACCGGGACGAAAGCCGGACGGAAGAAGTGGCGGAAACGGTCACCCATGCGGTGACGGCGGATTCCACCGACGAAGACGCCATGCGCGCCATCGGGATCCGCAACTTCGACGTGGCGGTGGTGGCCATCGGCCAGGACATCCAGGCCAGCATCCTGACGACCCTGATCCTGAAAGAAATGGGCGTGCCGACGATCGTGGCCAAGGCGCAAAATGAACTGCACGGCAAAGTGCTGTCCAAAATCGGCGCCGACGAGGTCATCTACCCGGAGCGGGACATGGGAATGCGGGTGGCGCACCGTCTCATCTCGCCAAGCATTCTGGACCACATCGAGCTGGCGGGCGATTACGGCATCGTGGATTTGAAGGCGGGGCCCGCCATGATCGGCAAAAATCTGCGCCAGCTGGACATCCGCAACAAGTACGGCTGCAACGTCATGGGCATCCGGTCGAAAGACGGCGCCATGAACATTTCGCCGAGCGCGGAAGACCTGATCCGCGAAGGGGACGTGCTGGTCGTCGTGGGGAAAAACGAGGATCTGTACCGGTTCGAGCGGGCGTTCTCGCGGGAGGAAAACGGACATGCGTGAGGTGATCCGCTCCCCGCAAAACCCGAAAATCAAATGGTGGTCTTCCCTGCTGGAGCGGAAATACCGGGAGCGGGAAGGCCGTTTTTTGGTGGAGGGCGTGCATCTCGTGCAGGAAGCCTTCGCCTCCGGCGCCCCGGTGGAAACGGTGGCGTACGCCTGGGAGCGGGGGGTGCCAAGCGAACTCGCCGAACTGGCGGAAGCGGAGCCGGAGCGGTTCGTGGCCGTCAGCGAAGACGTGCTGCGGAAATGTTTCAGCACCGTGACGCCCCAGGGGGTGCTGGCCGTCCTGCGCAAACCGCGGCATGACGCGGAAGACATCCTGGCCCGCCGCCGCTCGCTCGTCGTCGCCGTGGACGGGGTGCAGGACCCCGGCAATCTCGGCACCATCATCCGCAGCGCCGATGCGGCGGGAGCCGATGCCGTCCTGCTCGGCAAGAACACCGTCGATCTGTACAACCCGAAAACGATCCGCTCCACGATGGGGTCCCTGTTCCATCTGCCCGTGGCGGAATGCGACCTCGCCGAGTGGCTGCCCCGGGCGAAAGCGGCGGGCGTCGCCGTCTATGCGGCCAGGATGGAGGAGGCGGACGACGTTTACAGTCTCGACCTCACGAAGGACACCTGGTTCGTCATCGGCAACGAAGGCGCCGGCGTGTCGCCGGACGTCCAGCGGGCGGCCGGCGCCTTCGTGCGCATCCCGATGCGCGGCCGGGCGGAATCGCTCAATGCGGCGATGGCGGCCACCGTCCTGCTGTTCGAGGCGATGCGGCAGCGGTTGCGTTCGTGAAGGTTTTTTGCTTTCCGGAAGTCCGGATCGCACCGGCCTTTGGAGGCCGGCGCGGTCCGGTCTTTTTTGTAAACATAGGGAAAAAACCAAGGGAGTGGAGATGGATCGATGAGAGGGAAAAAGACGGTTCTGATCCTGCTGGTGCTGGGGGTGTGCCTCGTTCTCGCGGCCTGTTCGGGGGGCGCGGCCACGCCGGCCTCGACGCCGGCGGACGGCGGAACGGGCGAGGCGGACCAGCCGTCTCCGGACGCGGCAAAAGGAGACACGATCAAGGTCGGCATCCTGCACAGCCTGAGCGGCACGATGGCCATCAGCGAAGTGTCCGTCCATGACGCGGAACTGCTGGCGATCCGGGAAATCAACGAGAGCGGCGGCGTGCTCGGCAAAACGATCGAGCCGATTGTGGAAGACGGGGCTTCCGATTGGCCGACCTTCGCCGAGAAAGCCCGCAAGCTGATTTCGAGCGACCGCGTGGCGACGGTATTCGGCGGCTGGACGAGTGCCAGCCGGAAGGCGATGCTGCCGGTGTTCGAGGAATTGAACGGGCTCCTGTGGTATCCGGTGCAATACGAAGGGCTGGAGCAGTCGCCGAACATCATGTACACCGGAGCGACGACGAACCAGCAGATCGTGCCGTCCGTCACGTGGCTGCTCGAAAACCGCGGCAAGACGTTTTTCCTGCTCGGCTCCGACTACGTCTTTCCGCGCACGGCCAACAAAATCATCAAGGCCCAGCTGGAGGCGGAAGGCGGCGAAGTGGTCGGCGAAGAGTACACGCCCCTCGGCCACACCGACTACAGCACCGTGATCAGCAAAATCAAGGCGGCGCAGCCGGACGTCATCTACAACACGCTGAACGGCGACAGCAACGTGGCCTTCTTCAAGCAGCTCCGGGACGCGGGCATCACCGCCGCCGACATCACAACGCTTTCGGTGTCCGTGGCGGAGGAAGAAGTGCGCGGCATCGGGCCCGACGTGCTGGCCGGACATCTGGTGGCCTGGAACTACTTCCAGACGACGGACACGGCAGCCAACAAAAAGTTCGTGGAAGCCTACAAGGCCGCCTACGGCGAAAACCGCGTCACGAGCGATCCGATCGAGGCGGGCTACGTGGCGGTGCATCTGTGGGCCAAGGCGGTGGAGAAAGCCGGCTCGACGGACGTGGATGCCGTGAAGGCGGCGGCGGCCGGGCTTTCCATCGAGGCGCCGGGCGGGCTGTACACCATCGACGGCGAAACGCAGCACCTGTACAAAACGGTCCGCATCGGCGAAGTGCAGCCCGACGGCATGATCAAAGAGCTGTGGAGCACGCCGGAGCCGGTCAAACCGGACCCGTACCTGAAAGGGTACGAATGGGCCGCCGGCCTGGCGGAGTGACGCACCGGCCGCTTCCGGGCGCGCACCGGCGACGGCGGCGGGCATCCCCGCCGCCTCGCCCGCACTTCAATCATGGCGGGGAGGGAATGCCGATGGAGGTTTGGATCCTGCAGCTGTTCAACGCCGTCAGCGTCAGCTCGATCCTGCTGCTGGTGGCCCTGGGCCTTTCCGTCACCTTCGGCCTCATGAACGTCATCAACATGGCCCACGGCGAGCTGATCATGATCGGCGCGTACACGGCCTACATCACGCAGCATCTGTTTCTGGCCCTGGCGCCGCCGTCCATGTTCGACTGGTATTTTGTCCTCGCCCTGCCGCTTTCCTTCGCGGCCGCCGCGCTGGCCGGGCTCGCCATGGAAGCGGGGCTCGTCCGGTTTCTGTACGGCCGGCCGCTTGACAGCCTGCTGGCCACCTGGGGCGTCGGCATGATTCTCCAGCAGGCGGCGCGGAGCCTGTTCGGCGCGCCCAACGTGGCGGTGACCAGTCCGTCATGGCTGAACGGCGGGCTCGACATCGGCGCCGGCGTGGTGCTCGCCTACAAACGCCTGTTCATCATCGGGCTCGTGATCGCGGTGCTCGCGGCGATGTACGTCTACATCTACCGGTCGCGTCCGGGCCGCAACATGCGCGCCGTCATGCAGAACCGCGACATGGCCGCGGCGCTCGGCGTGTCGACCCGGAAAGTGGACATGGCGACGTTCGCCATCGGATCCGGCATCGCGGGGCTGGCCGGCTGCGCGCTGTCGCTCCTCGGCCCCATCGGGCCGTCGCTTGGCACCTATTACATCGTCGACGCCTTCATGGTCGTCGTGCTCGGCGGCGTCGGCAAGCTGATCGGCACGCTGTTCGGCGCCCTCGGCATCGGCGCCCTGGGCACGCTGTTCGAATCGTGGACGACGGCCTCCGTGGGCAAGGTGATCGTCTTCGCCCTTGTCGTCGCGTTCCTGCAATGGCGTCCCCGCGGCATCGCCGCCCTGAAGACGCGGGCGCTGGACGGACCGTGAGGCCGGATGAAATGCGGGCGAAAGGGGTGGAAAGGGATGATCCGGCGTTCGTTGACATGGCCGAAGACCAGGCTTGCGGCCGGCTATGGCGCGGCCGTTCTGCTGCTGGCGGCGGCCCCGCTCTTTTTGTCCGATTTCCGGCTCAATCTGCTGGCCAAATGCCTGGCCTTCGCCATCGTCGCGCTCGGCCTCGATTTGCTTTGGGGGTATGCGGGCGCGCTGAGTTTGGGCCACGGCGTCTTTTTCGGGCTGGGCGCCTACTGCATGGCCATGTATCTGAAACTGGAAGCGACGGGCGGCAAGCTGCCCGACTTCATGTCCTGGAGCGGCCTCGAACGCCTGCCGGCGTTCTGGACGCCGTTCAAGAGCTTTCCCTTTGCGCTTGCCATGGCGGTGCTGCTGCCGGCTTTGGCGGCGTTCGCCCTTGGCTGGTTCACGTTCCGCAACCGGGTGCGCGGCGTCTATTTCACCATCCTGACCCAGGCGCTCGTCATCATCACGGTGACGCTGTTCGTCGGCCAGCAGGGGTACACGGGCGGCACGAACGGCATCACGTCCTTCAAGACCGTGCTCGGGTTCCCGCTGTCGGACCCCGGCGTCAAGACGGCGCTGTATTACGTGACAGTCGCCGCCCTGATCGGTTCGTTCCTGCTCTGCCGCTGGATTGTCGGCACCCGGCTCGGCCGCGTGCTGCAGGCGATCCGCGAAGGGGAAAACCGGGTGCGGTTTCTGGGCTACAATCCCGCCGCCTACAAGTCGTTCGCCTTTGCGCTTTCCGCCGCCCTGGCCGGGCTTTCGGGGGTGCTGTTCGTGTTCCACGTCGGCATCATCTCGCCATCCATGATGGGCATCGTGCCGTCCATCGAGATGGTGCTCTGGGTGGCCGCCGGCGGCCGGGGGACGCTGGTCGGCGCCGCAGTCGGGGCGCTGGCGCTGAACTGGTCGAAGAGCCTGATCAGCGAAGCCTACCCCGACATTTGGCTCCTGTTTCTGGGGGCGATGTTCATCGCCGTCGTCGTGCTGATGCCAAAAGGCCTGGTCGGCGCCCTGTCGTCGCTGGGCGACATTTTGCGGGGGAGGATGAGAAAGCATGAAACGGACGCCCTGGGTGCTGTCGTGCCGGAACGTAAGCGTCTCTTTTGACGGGTTCTGGGCGCTGTCGGACATGAACTTCACGCTTTGCCAGGGGGAACTGCAGTTTCTGATCGGGCCGAACGGCGCGGGCAAGTCGACGCTGCTCGACGTGATCTGCGGGAAGGTGAAACCGGACCGGGGCACGGTGCTGTTCCGGCGGGACGACGGGGTGACGATGAACCTGGCCCGGATGAGCGAACACGCCATCGCCGCCTGCGGCATCGCCCGCAAGTTCCAGGCGCCTTCCGTGTTCGGTGCGCTGACCGTGCGGGAAAACATGGAAATCGCCCTGAAGCGCAGCCGGGGCGTGTTCGCCGCGCTGCTGGGCAAAGCAAGCCGGGAAGATGCCGACCGCATCGGATCGGCCATGGCCCTTGTCGGCCTGGACGGAAAAGCGGACATGAAAGCGGGCGCGCTGTCCCACGGTGAAAAGCAGTGGCTGGAAATCGGCATGATTTTGCTGTCCGACCCGCAGGTGCTGCTTTTGGATGAACCCGTGGCGGGCATGACGGACGAGGAAACGGAGAAAACGGGCCTCCTGCTGCAGGACATCATCAAAAACCGGTCGGTCGTCGTCGTGGAGCACGACATGGATTTCGTCCGGCAGTTTTCGTCCAGAGTGACGGTGATGCACGGGGGGACGCTGCTGACGGAAGGGACGATGGCCGACGTGCAGCGGAACCGGCAAGTCGCCGAAGTGTATCTCGGGAAAATGACGGGGTGACGGGCATGCTGACGGTCAGCGGGCTGGAGTCGGGATACGGCGGAAGCCTGGTGGTGCGCGGCGTCGGATTCGCGCTGACGCCCGGCCGCGTCACCTGCCTGATGGGAAGGAACGGTGTCGGCAAAACGACGCTGCTGAAGACGATCATGGGGATCGTGAAACCGAAGCGGGGGTCCGTCCGGTTCGGGGAGCGGGAGCTGGCCGGCGAGCCGCCCGCCGCCCGGGCCCGGCTCGGCATCGGCTACGTTCCCCAGGGGCGCGACATTTTTCCGCATCTGACCGTGGAGGAAAACGTGCTGCTCGGGCTCGAGGCGAACCCCGCGCTGGCGAAGCGAAAGGCCGTCCCCGCCGGCATCGCCGAGCGGTTTCCGGTCATCCGCGACATGCGGCACCGAAGCGGCGGGGATTTGAGCGGCGGGCAGCAGCAGCAGCTCGCCTTCGCGCGGGCGCTGGCCGCCCGGCCGAAGCTGCTCTTGCTCGACGAACCGACGGAAGGCATCCAGCCGAACATCGTGCAGGACATCGCGGATTTGATCGGGGAGCTGCGCCGGGAAGGGATGACGGTGCTCCTGGTGGAGCAAAGCGTCAAGTTCGCGCGGGAGACGGCGGACGAGTTTCTCGTTCTCGACAAGGGACAAATCGTGGCGCGGGGCGCCATCGACGAGCTTTCCGACCACATCATCCGCCGGCACCTGGCGGTGTAGGAGGGGAACCGATGCATCTGACGGAGCGGGAGAAGGAGAAGCTCTTCATCACGCTGGCGGCGGACGTGGCGAGGCGCCGGCTCGCCCGCGGACTCCGGCTGAACGTGCCGGAAGCCGTGGCGCTCATCGCCTCCGAACTGCTCGAGGGCGCGCGGGGCGGGCTGACGGTGGCCGAATTGATGCAAAGAGGGACGAAGGTGCTCACGCGGGACCAGGTGATGGAAGGCGTGCCGGAGATGGTCCGGGAAGTGCAGGTGGAGGCGACGTTTCCGGACGGAACGAAGCTGGTGACGGTGCACGACCCGATCCGGTGACAGAAGGAGGTTGACGGACGCATGATACCGGGTGAAATCCGGACGGCGGAAGGGGACATCGAACTGAATGCGGGCCGCCTGCGGGTTGACATCACGGTGGCCAATACGGGCGACCGTCCCGTGCAGGTCGGTTCCCACGCCCACTTTTTCGAAGTGAACCGCGCCCTCCGCTTTGACCGGGCGAAGGCGTTCGGCATGCGGCTTGACATTCCGTCCGGGACGGCGGTGCGCTTCGAACCGGGCGAAGAGAAGCCGGTGACGCTCGTCGCCTTCGGCGGCCGGCAGCTGGCGTACGGCATGAACGGCATCGCCGGAGGCGAAGCGAAGGCGGGTGGTCCGCTGCCGGAGGCCGTGCTCGGGCGGCTCCGGGCATGGAAGGGGGAGGCCGGATGTCAAGGCTGAGCCGTTCTTCCTACGCCGGCATGTTCGGCCCCACGGCCGGGGATGCGATCCGCCTGGCGGATACGGAGCTGTGGGCCGTCATCGAGCAGGATTTCACGGTGTACGGCGACGAGATCAAATTCGGCGGCGGCAAGACGATCCGCGACGGCATGGGCCAGTCGAGCCGGGCGACGCGCAGGGCGGACGGGGTGCTCGACACCGTCATCACGAACGCCGTCATCATCGATCACTGGGGCATCGTCAAGGCCGACATCGGCATCCGCGACGGCCTCATCGCCGGCATCGGCAAGGCGGGAAACCCCGACGTCATGGACGGCGTCGATCCCGCCCTGATCGTCGGGGCGTCGACGGAGGTCATCGCCGGCGAAGGAAAAATCGTGACGGCGGGCGGCATCGACAGCCACATCCATTTCATCTGTCCGCAGCAGATCGGCGAGGCGCTGGCCGCCGGCATCACGACCATGTTCGGCGGCGGCACGGGACCGGCGGCGGGGACGAATGCCACGACGGTCACGCCGGGGGCGTGGCACCTGTCCAGAATGCTGGAAGCGGCCGAATCGTTCCCGATGAACCTGGGCTTCCTCGGCAAGGGAAACAGCTCCTTTGCCGATCCGCTCCGGGAGCAGATCGAAGCGGGGGCCATCGGGCTGAAAATCCACGAGGACTGGGGCGCGACGCCGGCGGTCATCGACGCCTGCCTGGCGGTGGCCGACGAATACGACGTGCAGGTGGCGATCCATACCGACACGCTGAACGAATCCGGCTTCGTGGAGGACACGATCGCCGCCCTGCGCGGCCGGACGATCCACGCCTACCACGCGGAAGGCGCCGGCGGCGGCCACGCCCCGGACATTCTCAAAATCGCGTCCATGCCGAACGTGCTGCCGTCTTCGACGAATCCGACGCGGCCGTTTACGGTCAACACGATCGCCGAGCATCTCGACATGCTGATGGTTTGCCACCATCTGGACAGCCGGATTCCCGAGGACATCGCCTTCGCGGATTCGCGGATCCGCCCGGAAACGATCGCGGCGGAGGACATTTTGCACGACCGGGGCGCCATCAGCATGATGTCGTCCGACTCCCAGGCGATGGGCCGCGTCGGCGAAACGATCATCCGCACGTGGCAGACGGCGGACAAGATGAAGCGGCAGTTCGGGCCGCTGGCCGGCGACGGACCGGGACGCGACAACGCGCGGATCAAACGCTATATCGCGAAATTCACGATCAATCCGGCCATCGCCCACGGGGTGTCCCACGCGGTCGGCTCGGTCGCGCCCGGCAAGCTGGCGGATCTCGTCGTCTGGTCGCCGGCCTGGTTCGGCGTGAAGCCGGACCTGGTGATCAAGGGAGGCGCCATCGCCTGGGCCCAGATGGGGGACGCCAACGCGTCGATTCCGACGCCCCAGCCGTTCATGGGGCGGCCCATGTTCGCCGCGTTCGGCCGGATGCCGCACTCGACGGCGGTCACGTTCGTGTCGCAGGCCGCCTTCGACGCCGGGGTGCACCGGGAACTGGGGCTTCGCAAGCGGGTGATGCCGGTGAAACGATGCCGCGCCGTGACGAAAGCGGACATGGTCCACAACGGGGAGACGCCGTCCATCGAGGTGGATCCCGAAACGTACGCGGTGCGGGTGGACGGTGAAATCATCACGTGCGAACCGGCCGCGACATTGCCGATGGCGCAACGGTATTTCCTGTTTTGAACTGGGCCTGGGTGCAGCTTCTCGATTCCGCCCTGCCGATCGGGGGGTTCGCCCACTCGTTCGGCCTGGAAACGGCGGTGCAGGAGGGGGCGGTCCGCACGAAGGAAGACGTCCGCGCCTGGATTGCCTCCATGCTGCATCACAGCTGGGCGCCGCTCGATCTGGCGGCGGTCAAGGCGGTGTACCGGTACGGCCTGGCCGAAGGCGACTGGGACCGGGTATGGGCGCTGGACGGGAAACTCCATGCATCCCGGCTCGCGCGGGAGACGCGGGAAGGCGTGCTGAAGATGGGCCGCCGGCTTATGGCGCTCGTGCGGGCGATCCATCCGTCGCTTCCCCTCGGGCCGCTCGTCCGGGCGGTCGAAAGCGGAGACTGTCCCGGCACGCACCCGACGGTGCACGGCTTTGTCGCCGCCCGGCTGGGCGTCCCGGAAGACGGAGCCGCGGAAGGGTATCTGTATGCGAGCGTGACGATGGCGGTGAACGCGGCGCTCCGGCTGACGGCCCTCGGGCAGACGGACGCGCAGGCCGTCATCGCGTCGCTGCTGCCGGAGCTGCCGAAGGCGTGGGCGCGGGTAAAGGCGCTTGATCCCGAATCTTTTTTCTCCGCGGCGCCGGCCGCGGAACTTTGCATGATGCGCCACGAGCAGCTGTATTCCCGGCTGTTCATGTCGTGAATCCAACAAGGGGAGGAATGCCGCCATGTGCATGGGACATCGCCACTACCATCACCATCATGATGACCGGCATCATGACGATCAACTTGCCCGTCACCGCGGCGGTCACTTCGACCGCGGATACCGGGACCGCCATCACCACCCGCCGGACTGGGAACCGGTTCCGTTCGCCGGCGGCCGGCCGCTTCGCATCGGCATCGGCGGCCCCGTCGGCTCCGGCAAGACGGCCCTCGTCGAACAGCTGGCCCGGCGGCTGAAGGGGAAATTCAGCCTCGGCGTCATCACCAACGACATCTACACGAAGGAAGACGCCCGCATTCTGGCGGCCACGGGGGTGCTGCCGGAAGACCGCATCATCGGCGTGGAAACCGGCGGCTGCCCCCATACGGCCGTCCGCGAGGACGCCTCGATGAACGTCGAGGCGATCGGGGAGCTTTCTAAGCGCTTTCCGGATCTTGACATCATTTTCATCGAAAGCGGCGGCGACAATCTGGCGGCGGCCTTCTCGCCGGAACTGGTTGACCGGTTCATCTACATCATTGACGTCGCCCAGGGCGAGAAAATCCCGCGCAAGGGCGGTCCCGGCATCACCCGCTCGGACTACCTGGTCATCAACAAGATCGATCTGGCGCCTTACGTCCGCGCCAGCCTGAAGGTGATGGAGGAAGACACGATCCGGATGCGCGGCGGGCGTCCCTGGGTTTTTGCCAACCTGTTCACCGGGGAAGGCGTGGACACGCTGGCCGAATGGATCGAGAGGGAATATGGGAACGTCGGTGCTGCGTGCTGAATTCCGCCTGCAAAGCGGGCGGACGGTGCTCGGGGACGCCTTTTTCACCCCGCCCATGAAGCTGGCCAAACCGTTTCCGGTCGACGGGCGTCCCGCCGGCGCGGCCGTCGTCGTGATGGAAGCGTCGCCGGGCATGCTGGCGGGCGACCGGTACGAGATGGACTGGATCATCGGCTCAGGCGCCCGGGCGGCGGCGACGACCCAGTCGTACGCGAAGGTGCATCCGTGCCCGGCGGGGGGCGCCGTCCAGACGATCCGCATCGCCGTCGGCGAGGGCGCTTCCTTCATCTGGGCCCCCCAGCCGATGCAGCTGCATGCGGACGCTTCGTTCCGGGGCAGCGTGCAGGCGGAGCTGGCGTCCGGCGCGTCGCTCATGCTGCTGGACACGCTGGGAGCGGGACGGATCCACCACGCGGGCGAGGCGTTCCGCTTTCGGCTGTTTGAACAGGAAGTGACGGTTTCGGTCGAAGGCCGCATCGCGCTGGCGAGCCGGGTCCGGTACGCGCCGGCCGAACAGTCGCCCGGCGCGCCCGGCGCATTCGGGGGCGACACGCATGTCGGCACGCTGTTCGGTTTCGGGGCATTCGCGGACCAGGGGGCCGTCGAAACAGTGCTGGCGGCGGCCGAGCGGCGCCGCGGCGTCCGCGCGGGCGCCAGCCTGCTCGACCATGGCGGTCTTGCCGCCGTCGTCCTCGGCTCCGCCGCCTGGGACGTCCACCGGACGCTCGTTGCCATGGGGCGCGAGCTGGCCGCCATCGCCGGGCGGCGGGCATCGGACGGATGCGCGCCGTTCGCCTGGACGGAATGGCCGTGACGAATCGTCCACCCATGCAAATTCGGGAGTGAATGCCATGGATGTCGGTTTTTTGTCGCTGTTGGCGCTGGGCCTCGTTCTCGGCGTCAAACATGCGGTGGAGCCGGATCACGTCGTGGCCGTGTCCGCCATCGCCGCAAGAAGCAAAAATTTGTTTTCCGCCTCGCTGGCCGGCATTTTCTGGGGCATCGGGCACACGGCCACGCTGTTTGCCGTCGGCCTGGCCCTCATCGTGACGAAAACGGAAATTCCCGACCGATGGGCGATGTCGATGGAGTTTCTCGTCGGCGCCATGATCGTGATCCTCGGCGCCGGCAGTCTGCTGTCCGCCGTGAAGAACGGCCGGCGGGCATCCGGTCGCGCGGAGGTCCGGCCCGCAAGCGGGCACCTGAAGACGATGATGGTCGGCATCGTGCACGGGCTGGCCGGCAGCGCGGCGCTGGCGCTCCTGGTCATGTCCCTGATGGACGGCCTGTGGCAGGGTGCGCTGTTTATCCTCTTCTTCGGCCTCGGCACCGTGATCGGCATGCTCGCCGCCACCACCGTGATCGGTCTGCCCTTCGTGCTGACGGCGGACAGAAGCCGCCTGAACCGGCATCTCATCGGGCTGGCCGGCGCGGCCAGCGTGCTGTTCGGGCTGTTCTACATGCATGAAATCGGGCTGAAGGACGGGCTGTTTGCCCTCTGGGTGCGATAGCATCGGACAGGGTCCGCGCCGCATAAACATGTCACAACGGACGTTTTGCGGACAGGGACCGGGGGTTGGTCGGATGGCGGCGAAAGGGTGGAAAAGCCCGGGCAGAAGGCGGATCCGGCGGCGCCGGATCGTGCTGGCGGTGCTCGCGCTGACCGCCGTTTTCATCATGCAGTCGTTCGTGCTGCTGGAACGGAACCTGCGGGAACCCCTCATGCACCTGGCCGCGATGCGGGTCAAGCAGAAGGCGGCGGAAGCGATCAACCGGGCGATCAGCGAGCGGATGGAAACCGCCGACGCCGACCGGCTGATCGACTGGCAGACGGACGCCGGCGGCAAAATCCGCGGCTTCATGCTGAACTATGCGGAGCACATGCGAATCGCCGGCGAAACGGTGCACATCGTGCAGGAAGCCCTGCGGCAAATGGAGCGCGAACCCGAAACCATTCCGCTCGGCCGCGCGCTGGACAGCGCCATCCTGTCCTCCTTCGGGCCGAACGTGCCGATCCGCTTTGAGCCGGCGGGAGCGGTCAAGGTGGAGCTCGGCACCCGCCGCCAGGAGGCGGGCATCAACATGCTGCTGGTGGAAGTGTTCGTCCGCGTGACGGCGGAAGTGATGATCATCATCCCGTTTGAAACGAAACCGGAGAAAGTGGAGACGGAAATCCCGATTTCCTACGTGCTCGTCGTCGGGGACGTGCCGATGTACTATTTCGACGCCAAAGGCCAGCCGGCCGGCGGCATGCCGCCGCCGCCGAACATCTCGATTCCCGCTCCGGGAAACGTCCCCGGCCAGGCGCCGGCGCCCGTGCCATCGGCTCCGAATTGAGCCCGCCGGATGCCTGCCGAGGCATCCCTGGCCGCAAAAGAAACCGGCCCGTCATTTGCCGCGGAGCCGGTTTCGTTCTTCTTTTTCCCACTGTTTCAGTTTCGGATACGGGTCGAAGGACCAGTCGAAGTAGCCGTTGTCCCGGTACAGGCCGTAGTGCAGGTGGGGCGGAAATTTGCCCGACGTGCCCGGCCGGCCGTAGCCCGAGCTGCCGACCCAGCCGATCACGTCGCCCGGTTTGACGACCCGGCCCGGTTCCACCGATTCGTGGAAGCCGCTCAGATGCGCGTAGTAATGGTAGACGTTGTGGATGCTCCGGATGCCGACCCGCCAGCCGCCGTACCGGTTCCAGCCTTTCGCCTCGACGATGCCGTAGCAGGTGCTGCGCACGGGTGTGCCGTACGGAGCAAAAATGTCGGTCCCCTCGTGGATGCGAAGGCCGCCCCACCCCCGCCTGGCGCCCCATGTGCTGCGGTATGTGTAGCGGGAGCCAGGCGGCAGGGGGAACGCATGGTCGTCCAGCGCCAGCGTGCCGAACGTTTCATAGATGCGGACAAACTGCATGATCCGGTCAACGGCCCGGGAGTTGCGGTACGTTTCCCACAGGGCGATGCGAAAATCGTCCGGCGACGTGCCGTGGGCCAACAGCCTTGCGGCGAACGTGTACAGCACGTCCGCATCGTTCATCCGGTCCGCCCGGCCGTCGCCGTCCCCGTCCAGGCCGATGCCGCCGAAGAAGGCGATCGTTTCCGGATCGGTGTCCGCCTTGTCCGGGTTCAGGGCGCCGGCCCATTCCCGGTCGCTGAACTGGATGGCGACAAGACCGTCCCTCATCTCCCGGGTTTTCGGATTGGCGCGGGTCATCGTCCGCTCGTACTGGTCGCAGGCGGCCAGATGCGTCCAGGGGATGCCGGTCAGGGCGCTCATGCCCGTCAGGAGCGCAAACCGCTCTTCGTGCGCCGGAAGCCGCCGTCCGGTTCCGTCGCGCGTCCCTTGCGCCCCTCCGTCCGGCATTGTCCCGGCTGCCGCGCGGACGGGGGAAGCGAATGCCATCAGCAGCGCGGCGGCGGCCAAGCACAGCCTCCACATCGCGAACAAGCCCCCAAGGCGAAGGTGTTTCCCCCATAGCTTGTTCATTCGCGATCAAAATATGTATTGTGATATAATACTCACGACGAGGTGATGGCCATCAACCCGACCGAACGCAAGCCGGACTGGCTGAAGATCCGTTTGACGAGGGGCGAACGGTTCAAGGAACTGAAGCAGCTGATGCGCGCCAGCTCGCTGCACACCGTCTGCGAAGAAGCGAAATGCCCCAACATCCACGAATGCTGGGCCAACCGGACGGCCACCTTCATGATTCTCGGCCGCGTCTGCACCCGCGCCTGCCGGTTTTGCGCCGTGCACACCGGCCTTCCGACGGAGCTCGATCTCGAAGAACCCGCCCGCGTGGCCGAAGCGGTGGTCCGGATGGGCCTGGGGCACGCCGTCATCACCTCGGTGGCCCGCGATGATCTGTCCGACGGCGGCGCGTCCGTCTTCGCCGAAACGATCCGGCGCGTCCGGGAAGCGGCCCCGCATTGCAGCGTGGAAGTGCTCATTCCGGACTTTGCCGGAGAAGAACGGCCGCTCCGCACCGTTCTGGAAGCCGGGCCGGACGTGCTGAACCACAACGTCGAAACCGTCGAACGATTGTCCGACCGCGTCCGCGCGAAGGCGAAATACCGCCGTTCGCTGGAACTGCTCGCGAGGAGCAAGCGGATCGCGCCCGCCGTTCCGACGAAATCGGGCCTGATGGTGGGACTGGGCGAAACGGCGGACGAGGTGCTGAAGACGATGGACGATCTGCGGGAAGCCGGCGTCGATCTGCTGACCGTCGGCCAGTACTTGCAGCCAACGGTCCGCCATCTCCGCGTGGAAAAGTATTACACGCCGGAAGAATTCGCGCGCTTCAGGGAGGAAGGCCTGAGAAGGGGCTTCCTGCATGTGGAAGCCGGCCCGCTCGTCCGGAGTTCCTACCACGCCAGGCAGCAGCTGGCTTCGGCGGGCGGCGGCCGGCGGGAGGCACGGGGCATCGATGTGCCCGTTCTATAGGGGGAACCGACAGGTGATTCATCAGAAAACCCGCACGTACCGCATCATCTACCAGTACAAGGATGCCTGGAAACCGGAAACGTTCCGGGAACGGTACAGTGAAGTGCTCGACCAGTACGATTACATCGTGGGAGACTGGGGGTACAACCAGCTCCGGCTGAAAGGCTTTTACCGTCCCGACCATCCGAAGGCCACCAAAGAGACGAGCATCGCGTATTTGCAGGACTATTTGCACGAATACTGCAATTTCGGCTGCGCCTATTTCGTCATGGAGAAGGTGGATCCGTCCGACCGGCTCAACCTGGACCTGGACCGTCCGGAGGCGTCCATCACCATTTCCGAACTGCCGCCGAGCCAGCGGTATGAGGAATGGCAAGCCTTCCTGCAGAAGCTGAAGGAGCAGAGGGAGCAGGAGAAGGAAAACGGCACGGACGACCGGCAGGCGCGGCGCCAGAACCGGCCGTCGTCCGGCGATCCCGGCGGCCCGTCCGCCGGCTTGCGGCGGAACGAACAGGCGGTGCGCGACCGGCAGGACCAGGGTCGGCCGGTCCGGCTCCATGCCGCCGAGCCGGAAGCCAGGCCGGGCGGGCGCCATCCGGAGGGGACGGCCTCCCATTCTCCGGCGGGCGGAACGGCTTCCGACGGCCGACGGGCGAACGGGCCGGGTTCCCGCCAGGCGGACCGCGGCTTCCAGGGCCGGTCCCGGCACGATCACGGCGCCGCCGGCGAGACTCGCCAAACCGAAAGCCGCCAAACCGCCGATATCCGCCAGACCGATCATCGCCCAACCGACAGCCGCCAGGCGGAAGATCGCCAGGCGGAAAACCGCCAGCCGGCCCGGGCGGGGCACAAGCGGCCCTGGCACCGGAACCGGAAAAACCGGCCGCACGGCAAATGGGACAGGCCCCGCCAGAGCGGACCGGATCCAAAAAAGCGGCAGCCGGACGGTTCCGCGTCCGGCGAACCGACCTGATCCCCCGGCCGTGCCCGGACCGGCGGCGCGGCACCGAGAACACGGGCAAAAAACGGGAGGACGGCCCGCGGCCGTCCTCCCGGCATCCGGACAGGCTCCGCATGCTTCGCAGCGGGGCCTGTTTCATGTTTTCCCGGCAATCCGGTTTTCCCGGCAATGCCGATCCTCAGAACTCGCCTTCCTTCGGCTCTTCGGGCAGCTGGCCGGTTTCCGCCAGCATGTCCTCCCGCGTGAGCGCCCATTGTTCCCGGCACGCCTTGATCATGGCGGCGTCCATGATCCGCTTGTCGTTGACGACCCGGGCGAACCACCGCACCGCTTCGTTGTACTCCTTCAGCCGGCGGTGCAGTTCCCCGATGATGTACATGAGCCGCGCATCGTTCACGTCGATGCTTTCCGTCTCGAACACTTCGATGTAGGCTTCAAGGGCAAAGCGGAGAAACTTCTCCTCCTGCTCCTTGTCCCCCTTCTCGCGATAGAGCCAGGCGATGTGGTGCAGCAGCCCCGCGATGACGCGGGGTTTTTCCTTTGCCATCTGGGCGCACAGGAGCGCCAGCTTGTATGCCTGCATGGCCGTGTTCCAATCCCGCTCGCCCGAAAAATCGCGCATGTTCCAGTTGGACGAGATTTTCTGGCGGATTTCCGCCTTGATCGGCGGCGACAGTTTGTTCTCGAAGTTTTCGGTGTGGGAATATCCGCAATACGGGCAGACGCGCACCACGTAATAATCGGGGTTGGCGCCCCGGTAGTGTCCGCAGAAATCGCTGTCTTTGCCGACCGGTTTCCGGAAGCTGGGCCTCACCCGGCTCGTCCGGAAATCGTTGCCGCACAGCGGGCATACCACGGTAATCTGGTAAAGGGATTGCACGGCTTGCAGGGACACGGCAATTCCACACCTTTCTCCCAACGGGTCTTCACGGGCGGTTGACGAAATGGTAGGCGGGGCCGCTCAGCCGTTCCAGCACGATCCGGCGCAGGCCGGGTTCCATGCCGATCGCTTCCAGCGCCCGGCGCATGCAGTCCAGCCAGGCGTCGGCGCTTTCCCGCGTGATGGGGAACGGCAAATGCCTCGCGCGCATCATCGGGTTTCCGTACAGTTCCGAATACAGCGGCGGCCCGCCGAAAAACTGGGTCAGAAACCGGCGCTGCTTTTCCATGAGCGGCCGCAGGTCATCCGGAAAAAGCGGTCCGATGAGCGGATCCTGCCGGACGATCGGATAAAACGCTTCCACCAGGCGGCGGATCGCAGCGTCGCCGCCGATGCGTTCATAAAGGGTCCGTCCGCCGTCCAACTCCGTCAGCTCCCGACTCTCCGAATTACGACTATTATACCATTCGCGCACATAGAAATATAGCGGGGGGAGAGCGGAATGGTTCCGAAACGGTCCGCGGCCGCCGGGTTCCTCCGCGCGCTGCCGTGGCTGGCGATGGCCGTGCTCGTGCCCGCGTTTCCGGCGGAGGCGATGCAGGCGGCCCGGCGCGGCCTGTCCATCTGGTTCGACGTGCTGTTTCCGGCCCTGTTTCCTTTTTTTCTCGTGACGGAACTGCTGATCGGTTTCGGCATCGTCCATTTTTTCGGAACGCTGTTCGATCCGCTGATGCGGCCGGTGTTCCGCGTGCCCGGCTGCGGCGGGTTCGTGATGGCGATGGGGTTTGCCTCCGGCTACCCGATCGGCGCCCGCCTGACGGCGGAGCTCAGAAAGCAGGGGTTTCTGGACCGCACGGAAGGGGAGCGCCTCGTGGCGTTCACCACTTCCGCGGATCCGATTTTTCTGATCGGCGCCGTCTGCGTCGGCTTTTTCCACGATCCTTCCCTGGCTGTGGTGCTCGGCGCCGCCCATTACGGGGGCGCCGTGCTGGTGGGCATCGCCATGCGGTTTTACGGTCGCGGCGGAGCGGACAAGCCGTCTGCCGCCGGGGCAGAAACGGCGGCGGATGCCCGGCTTCCGCAGGAGGCGGATCGCGGCGGGCGAAACCGGGCGGCGGAACATGCCGGCGGGCCGGACCATCCCGTCGGGCCGGACCAATCCGGCGGGTTGCCGCGGCCGGCCGAACCGGATCCGGCGGCCGGTCGCCGGAAATCGCTGCTTCGGCGGGCCGTCCGGGCGATGCATGAGGCGAGGCTGGCCGACCGGCGGTCCGCGGGCGAACTTTTGGGGGACGCGGTGGCATCCGGCCTGAAGCTGGTCATGATGGTGGGCGCGATGGTGGTGTTCCTGTCCGTCTGTCTGGAAATGATCGCCCGTCTCCGGGTGCTCGAACTGCTCGAACGGACGGCCGCCGTGCTGCTCGGGCTTGCGCGCCTGCCGGAATCGCTGGCTTCCGCCTTCGTCAACGGGCTGTTCGAAGTGACCCTCGGCGCGCGGGAAGCGGGGGCGGGAGACGGCGGGCTCGTCCATCGCGCGGCCATGGCCGGCTTTGTGCTGTCCTGGGCCGGGTTTTCCGTCCATGCGCAAATCGTCAGCCTCCTGACGGACACCGGCCTGCGCTACCGGCCGTTTGCCGCGGCCCGCCTGCTGCACGCCGCCGTCGCGATGCTGCTCGTTTACGCCCTGTGGACGCCCCTTTCCGGCCTGCGCGAAAAAGCGGCTCACCTGCCGGCGTTCGCCGCCCTCGATCCCGCGCCGGCGGCCGGCGCATTCGCCGCTTCGCTCGTCCTGTTTGCCGCCGCCGTGCTGGCGCTCGTCACCCTCAGGTTCGTCCATCTATTGAGTTCCTTGATGTTATCGATTATGATGATGAGAAAAGAACGGTGAAAGAAACGAGGGACGCCTGGTGCGATACGAGGTGCTGAGCCGCGACGACGCCCTGTCCGGGGAACTGGCCGAACGGTTTCACCGGCTCGCCGGCAAGCGGGGGCTGGTCCGGTCGGAGACGGAGCCCGACGTGGTCGTTTCCATCGGCGGTGACGGCACGATGCTGCAAGCCTTCCACAAGTTCCGGCCGGCCCTGGACCGGGTGGCGTTCGTCGGCATCCACACGGGACGCCTCGGTTTTTTTGCCGACTGGCAGGCGGACGAGCTGGAGCGGCTGGTGGCGTTCATGGCGGAGCACAGGCGGGACGAATCCCGCATCGTGCGCTACCCGCTCGTCCGGGTGGACATCCACCGCGCCGCCGGCGAACCGGTCCGGTACGACGCGCTCAACGAAGTGACCATCCGGCGCCGGGAAGGCACGCTGGTCGCGGAAGTGCATCTGAACGGGCTGTTGTTCGAGACGTTCCGCGGCGACGGGTTCTGCGTCTCGTCGCCCATCGGCAGCACGGCTTACAACAAAAGCCTCGGCGGTGCCATCATCCACCCGACGCTGGAGTCGATCCAGATCACGGAGATGGCCTCCATCAACAACCGGGTGTATCGCACCATCGGCTCGCCCATCATTTTGCCGAAACACCACGCGTGCGACATTCTGCCGCGGCCCGGCCAGCCCCTCACCGTGACGGTGGACCATCTCCATTTCGAATGGGACGACGTCGTCCGGCTGCACTGCCGGGTCAGCGACAAGACCGTTTCGTTCATGCGGTACCGGCCGTTTCCGTTCTGGCAGCGGGTGCGGGAAGGCTTCATCCGCAACGAGGGCGACGAATGAGCCAAGACGGCCGGGCCGGATGGCCGGGCAAGCGAAAGGGACATGAAAAAAGCCACGGACCGGAGAGCTTCGCGCTCTTCGGATCTGTGGCTGTTTTGCTTTCGCCGCGCGGTTTCGCCTACATTTTGAAAACGGACAGCGCCCGCTGCAGCTGGGTGGCGGTTTGCTGCATCTTCTCCGCCTGGGCGACCATCTCGTCCACGACGGCGATCTGTTCGATCATCGAAGCCGACATCTGCTCGGTGCCGGCGGCGGATTCCTCCGTGATGGCGGAGATGTTCTCCATGGCCGCGGCGATTCGCTTGGCGCCTTCCAGCATCGTTTCGCTTTGCCGGCCGAAGGCTTCGATCCGGTCCGTGATGAAGGTGACGCTGTCCACGATTTCGCGGAAGACGCGCTCCGTTTCGCGGATCAGCTCGTTTTGCGTTTCGACGATTTCCTTGTTGATCTGCATGTTTTCGGTGGTGTGGCGGATGCCTTCTTCGATGCGCTTGACGAGGGCGAACACTTCTTTGGCGGAAGCGGCGGATTCCTCGGCCAGCTTGCGCACTTCCTGGGCGACGACGGCAAATCCCTTGCCGTGTTCGCCGGCCCGCGCCGCCTCGATGGAGGCGTTCAGGGACAAAAGGTTCGTCTGCTCGGCGATTTCCGAAATGGTCCGGGTAATTTTGCCGATGCCCTGCGTCTGTTTGCTCAGCTCTTCGATGGTGCGGGCCACCGCCTCGGTGGCTTCCACGTTGCGGCGCATCCCTTCGCTTTGCCGTTCAACGGCCAGCCGGCCGTTTTCCACGAGCCGCACCGTTTCCTGCGAGCGGGCGTTCATGTCCCGCGTGGATTGGGCATAGTCGGCGACCATCTGTTCAATCTGCTGGATGGACGCGGACACGCTGGCGACATCTTCGGAAATCTGGGAGGCGCCTTTGGCCAGTTCGCCGGACGACTGGGTCACCTGATCCAGCACGTCCTTGAGATTCTGGTTCCGCATGTAGATGTCCCGGCTGGCTTCGACCACCTGGCGCGTGATCGAATTCGTGACGTTCAGCACATTCCGCAGCTTGTCCATCATGTTGTTGAAAGCGTCTCCAAGTTGGCCCAGGGCATCGTTCGAGACGACTTTCAGTTTCCCCGAAAAATCCCCCTTGGCGACGTTCATGGCCATCCGCGCCACGTCATCCAGGGAACTGGTGAGGGCCTGTTCCATTTTGTTGATCAAGGGGAAAGCGGCACCGGCAAGGATGGCCAGAACGATGGCGGTGACGATGATCCCGGCGTCAAACGCCTGCAGCACGAGGGCGGCGATGATGAACGGGACGACGATCACATAGCTGCCGATGCGCAGTTTGTTGCGGAATGAAGCGTTGTGGAAGCGATCCATCCTGGCACCCCTTTTCGACAAATCGAATCGCATCGATATACATTCATTATAGCATCATGGGAAAAACAGGTCCACAATCGAACAACCGTCCGACAATTTCGGCCGAAAAACGGCATGGCGATTGGTGCAAAGGAACTGGACGGATTGTAATAAATTGTTGAATATTCCAGCAATTCGGACTATAATGGGAGGTGCCCGTTTCTCGCTTCCTGCGGCGCTGGACCCATTTTTCGGGCGGAAGGGGGGGACATGATGTATCTTGAGCAAATCCCGCTGTCCAAACAGCTGGAGCTGGTGTTCCGCACGTTGCGGCACGAGCTGGCGCAGCTGGCGTCCGGCACGATCATCGTGCAGATCCGGAACAATCTCGTGGGGAAATTCGGCGTCCGGTACGACCCGCTTGGCGACCGGGAGTCCGGCGTCGGGCCAGGCGGCCTGACGGACCGCCAGCAGGAAGAGCTGCGGGACATCGGCATCCGCTCCCTGCAGCGCAAGCGGTGGACCCACGGCGAACTCCAGCTGAAATTCCGGCTGTTTGAACACGGTTTGCAGGCGAGTGTCCTGATGGAGTCCAACTACAACATGAGCAACATCCTCGGCAAGCCGGCCGCCCGGTAGGCGGGCGGCCGGCGGACGGCGCTTCAGGCGCACAAAGAGACGCTATCTTTTCGGAACCGAAGAGATAGCGTCTTTGCTGCGGATGGATGGTTGCCGGGCCGGCAGGCCGGCGGTCATGCCGCGCCGGGCCGCGGGCCCGTCATTTGAATTGTCCCGCCAGATGCTGCTCCGCGATCTGAACCAGGCGGCGGGTGATGTGACCACCGATCGCCCCGGTGTCGCGGGTGGCCATGAAGCCCATGTAGCCGTCTTTCGGAATCTGGATCCCCAGTTCTTGCGCCACTTCATATTTCAGCTGGTCCAAAGCGGCGGAAGCCTGCGGGACGACGAGCACGTTGCTGGAACGACTTTGGCCTTGTGCCATGTTGATCACCTCCGTTAGGTAGTATGAACCAAACTTGCGATTCTACGCGGTTTCCGTCTGGTAATTGTCACCATGGCGGCGGGCGCCCCGCGGCCGGTACGTTGACAACGGGCGGCCGATCGGTATAATGATTGACTATATCGAGATGAATACGCGGGCGATGAGAAGAAAGAGTAAGCGCCGAACCGGGCATCCAGAGAGCCGGTGGCGGGTGGAAGCCGGTTGCGCCGGCGGCGCCGAATGGGTCTTCGAGCCTTGCCGTGAACCCCGCTTTCGCCCATCCCGTCCGGGGCCGCGCATGCCGCCGGCGGACATATGCGACGGGCGGGCAAGTAGCGGCAACGGACGTTCCCCGTTACGGAACCGGAGGCGGGCGGCGCCGGCAGCTTGCGGCGTCCGTCCGTGAATGAGGGTGGCACCACGGCTTTCGTCCCTTGCGGGCGAAAGCCTTTTTTGCTACCGGGCGTCCCGGGCCCGCGCCGGCCCGGTCCCCGGCCCGCACCCGCCGGAAGCCCCCGGCGGACCGACCAACACGAAACGGAGGGAATGACGATGAAACGCGTGCTTTCCGGCGTCCAGCCGAGCGGCATCCTGACGCTGGGCAACTATGTGGGAGCGCTGAAAAACTTCGTGAAATTGCAGCACGAGTGCGAATGCTACTTTTCCGTGGTGGACCTGCATGCCGTCACCGTGCCTCAGGACCCCGACGCCCTGCGGGAACAGACGGAATCGGTGGCCGCCCTGTTCATCGCCGCGGGCATCGATCCGGCGAAGGCGGTCATCTTCGTCCAGTCCCACGTGTCCGCCCACGCCGAACTCGGCTGGCTCCTGACCACCCTGTCCTACATGGGCGAACTGGAGCGGATGACCCAGTTCAAGGAAAAATCCGCAGGCAAGGCGTCCGTCGGCGTCGGGCTGTTCGTGTACCCGGCGCTGATGGCGGCGGACATCCTGCTGTACAATGCGGACCTCGTGCCCGTGGGCGATGACCAGAAGCAGCATCTGGAACTGACGAGGGACCTGGCGCAGCGGTTCAACTCCCGTTTCGGCCCGCTGTTCACCGTCCCGGAACCGTACATTCCCGAAGTGGGCGCCCGCATCATGTCGCTGGACGACGCCACGAAAAAAATGAGCAAAAGCAATCCGAATCCGGGCAGCTACATTTCGCTGCTGGATGAACCGGACACGGTCCGCAAAAAAATTTCCCGCGCCGTCACCGATTCGGGGCGGGAAATCCGCTACGACCCGGCGGCGAAGCCGGAAATCAGCAACCTGATGACGATCTACGCCAACTGCTCGGGCCTGTCCCTCGCCGAGATCGAGCGGAAATACGAAGGCTCGGGGTACGGCCCGTTCAAGAAGGATCTGGCGGAATGCGTCGTGGCGGTGCTGGAACCGCTGCAGCAAAAATACCGGGACATCCGCGAATCGGGGGAAATCGGCCGCATCCTGGCGGAAGGCGCCGCCAGGGCGGAAGCCGTGGCGGGCGAGACGCTGCGGCGCGCCAAGGAAATGATGGGGTTTCTGCCCCGCCGGTAACCGTCCGCGCCGCGGCGGGCGACCGCGGGCGGGCGAAGGCCGGCCGGGCGCCTGGCCGCGCCCGAAATCGGCGGGGGAAGCCAGACGCCCGGACGGCCCGGAAGCGGAGCGAAAAAACCGGTTCCCGCCCTTTGCGGAGGCGAAAGCGGGAACCGGCCCGGCCGTTGCGAAAAGCCGGAACGAAAGCGGACGGCGGGACGGCCGGATGACGCGAAGGGTTCAGGCGTACGGATAGGCGTAGTTCAGCGGTTCGTCGAACGTGATGTAGTCCAGGTTGACCATCAGGAGCAGATAGCGCATGCCGGTGGCCGGGTCGCTGATGATGATGTGGTCCCTGCCGGCCGCCTCGAGCACGCCGCGAAACACTTTCGCGTTCCACTCGCTGTTGTTTTCGAAGGTCATGTAGATGGTGGCCATTTTGCCGAGGTTGAGCCGCAGGATGTTTTCGACGTAGGACTGTTCCATCGGCAGCTGCCCGCCCCCGGGCGGGATCTGGGGAGCGGCCGGCACGGTGCCTCCCGTTCCGTACGGCGGATACGACGGCGGGTAGGACTGGCCGGCAAACGGACCGATCGGCGGATTCATCATGGGCGACAATCCATCCTTTCATGGGATTTAGTACTGGTAGACGGACATGCAGGATGCCGGTTCCGGAGCGAAAAAGCAGTGCGATTTGAACTGGCCGGCAAGCGGCTGGTTGTACCAGGACGGCGGGCACTGGCCTTCCGGCCGGAAAAACCAGAGGGCGTATTCGGCCGGGTGGACTTTTTCGCCGCGGATGACGCGCCGGGCCAGCCGGATCTCCCGTTCCCGCGCCCGCTGGTAAAAGTACCCTTTCTGCACGGCTTCGAAGCCGCCCGGCTGCTGGAACACCATCTGGCGGATGGTCCGGATGTTTCCGAAATCCAGGCAATCCGCCAGGACGCGGTTGATGCCGACGTTGCCGACCATCAGCATGCCGAGCTCGCCTTCCCCTTCGGCTTCCGCCCGCATCAGCCGGGCCAGCAGTCTTTCGTCCTCCGAAGTCGCCTTGACGATGGCCATGCGCGAGATCCCCCTCCTTCACCGGAGTTGGGCCGTCACCCATGTTCAATGTATGGTTCCCGGCAGCAAAAGGTGACGGATGGTCCGCTCCCGGCAAATCGCGAAACGTTGACAAATTTGCGCATGCGTTGTCAAAGCGGCGGACATTGGGCTATCATAAAAAGAAGCTGAAGGAGAAAGGAATCGGCATCGTGGTGGAAACCGGACAATATTCCCGACGGACGTCCGTCATCCGCGATTACGTGCAACTGATCAAGCCGGGAATTCTGCGATCCAATGTTCTCGCGGCGTTCGCCGGCTTTTGGCTTGCTTCCCGGTGGCAGATCGACTGGCTGCTCATGGCGGTCACGCTCGCCGGCACGACGCTGGTGATGGCGTCTTCGTGCGTGATCAACAACCTGCTGGACCGGGATCTGGACGCCAGGATGGCCCGCACGAAGAAGCGCGCGCTGCCGTCCGGGCGCATTCCCGTCCGCCATGCGGCCATCTATGCCGCCGTTCTCGGACTGGCCGGCACGCTCCTGCTGCTGTCGGTCAACGTGCAGGCCGCCGCGCTCGGCCTTTTCGGCATGTTCGTCTACATCGTGATCTATACGTACTGGCTGAAGCGCCGCTCGCCGCTCAGCACGTTCGTGGGCGCCTTCTCCGGGGCCGTGCCGCCTGCCATCGGCTACGTGGCGGCCAAGGGAACGCTGGACGCGGGGGGCTGGCTGCTCGCCCTCATCCTGTTCCTGTGGCAGCCGCCCCATTTCTGGGCGCTGGGCATCATGCGCAGGGACGATTACCGGGAAGCCGGCTTCAAAATTTTGCCCGTCGTCCGCGGCATCCGGCGCACCCAGTGGCAGATGGTCCCGTACGTGCTGCTTTTGCTGCCGGCCGGGGCGCTGCTGAGCCATTACGGGTATACGGGCCGCCTTTTCATGGCGGTTTCCCTCGCGGCGGGCGCCGTCTGGCTTGCCGTCTGCATCGGCGGACTGGCCGGCCGGGATGCCCACCGCTGGGCGAAGCGGGCGTTCATCATGTCCATCTACTATCTGATCATCATTCCGATCGCCATCGTGATCGACACGGCGAGGATCTGAAACGGGATCCGGAGGAAATGTCGACGAAAGGAAGGCGGGCATCATGAAGGGGCTTGCCAAACACTGGTTTTCGGCGGCGCTGGTGCTCCTGGTGGCCGGCGTGGCGCTTTGGATCTGGCAGCCGTGGCCGGGCGGGTCGAAGCTGGAGATGCTGGGCGAGGCGCCCGATTTTTCCCTGCAATCGGCGGAAGGGAAGCGGGTGTCGCTGTCGGATTCGGCGGGGAAAGTCCGCATCGTCTATTTCTTCTTTTCCCACTGTCCGGACATCTGCACGCCGACGACGGCGATGCTGTCCAAATTGCAGGAGGAACTGAAAGATCGCGGGCTGTTCGGAAGCCGGGCGGTGATCCATTCCATCTCGTTCGATCCCGCGAGGGACACGGTGGAGCGGCTCGGAGAGGTGGCCGGATGGTACGGGGCGGACGGGTCCGGCTGGCTTTTCCTGCGGGGCGACGACGAAGCGTCGGTGATCGATCTGGCGCGGCAGTACGGCATTTCCGTGATCAACCTGGGCAACGGCAATTTCATGCACCAGAACTACATCGTGCTGATCGACGGCAACGGCCAGCGACGGAAATACTATGACGCCAACGAGATGGAAACGGTGGTGTCCGGCGCGCTGGTGAACGAAATCGCCGGCGACATCGAACGGCTGGCGAAGGAAGGGTGACGGTCAGGAGCGGTCTTCGCCGCCGCGGGCCAGGAATTCTTCCAGCCCGGCTTTGACCAGGCGGCCGGCCAGATCTTCGTCCGGCGTGCCTTCCACGCCGGCGTATCCTCTCGAGGTGTGCAGATGTTCCGCGTCGGGAAACGCGTCCCTGAGCCGGGCGCGTATTTTTTTGCCCCGGCGGTCGTTGTCGGTCCAGATGTACACCGGCCGCTGCCCGACGAGGCGGCGCAGCCGGTCCAACCGCTCTTCGCCGGGCGTGCCGTGGGTGCACAGGATGTCGATCCGCTCCGTGTCGAGCAGGGCGGACAGCTTGCGTTTGTCGTTCTTCCCCTCGACGATGATGACGGGCTTCATCCTTTTCACCCTCTTCAAATTAACGTCCGGCGGATGGTCTGCTATAATGAAAAATGATCATCAAGAAGTTTACCCGAAGTCCGGCACGGAAGCAACGGAGGGCTGCCATGGAACAGTGGATCTCGTTCGTCCGGGACCAGTGGCCGGTGATCGTCGTCGCCGTCGTGGTCGCGGCCGTCCTGATCAAAGTGGTCAAAAGCGTGCTGAAATGGCTTCTCGTCATTCTGATCGCCGCGGCTGTGCTCATCTACGGGTTCAACCATGCGCCGGAAGAGCTCGCCGAAGCGGGGGCGAAGCTCCGCGAAGCGGTGGAGACGACGAAGGAGAAGGCGATCGCCGCCATGCTGGGCGATGCCGGGGACGCCCGCTTCGAACGGACGGAAGACGGATTCCGCATTGAAGGGGAACGCTTCACCCTGGAAGGCAAAAACGGGGAGACGGAAGTGACCCTCGAATATTTCGGACAGACGTTCACCATCGAGATGAACGAACAGATAAGGGCGTTCGTGGAAAAGGTGAAAAGCGCCTCGCGGTAGGCGCCCGGCCGCCGGCGGGCCGACGGGGCGCCGGCGCAGATCGAAAAAGGAATGGTGCCGGAGATGGCCGTTCATTTTGAAGACCAGCAGGAAGCGGCAAAACGGGAAGCGGCGCGGAAACGGCATTTCGCCTTCCGGCTCAATCTGCTGTTTCTGGCCACCTTCATCCTTTTTTCCATTCTGGTGGTCAACCTCGCCTATCTGCAGTTTGTCAGGCACGAGGAAATGAAAGCCAGGGAGACGAGCATGAGCTCGTTTTCCACGCTGATTGCGCCGATCCGCGGCAACATTTTCGACCGGAACGAATATCCGCTGGCCTACACTGAATCGACCCAGTCGCTGTTTTTCCGCTTCGAGCCGGGCCAGGACAAGGATTCCATCGTGGATCTGGCCAAACGGGTGGCGGACGTGTTCGCCATGTACGGCGATCCCGGCGAGAAGCCGATGACGGCAGACGAAGTGATCCGGCGGATGGACGTCGGATTCGATCTCGACAAAAATCCGACCAAGGCACCCGGGCTCATATCCCGGCCTCGGCGGATCAAGGAAGGGCTGTCGCAGCGTGAAATCGCCTATTTCCTCGAGCACAAGGACGAAATGCGCGGCCTCGAGATCACCGAGGAGAGCATCCGCAAATACGATCCGAACACGATCGCCGTGCAGCTGATCGGCTACCTGCGGGAATATTCCACCGCCAGCAACCAGTCGGCGTCCTACCTGGAGCGGTACAAGCAGCCGAATGCCGAGTATTTGCTGGACGAGTACGTCGGGTTCGACGGCCTGGAGCTGATGTACCAGGACGTGCTGCGCGGCAGAAACGGCCGCAAGACGTATCCGGTCAACGCCCAGGGACGCATCGTCGGCCAGGTGGAGATCGAATATCCGGAGAAGGGCAACAATCTGATCCTGTCCATCGACAAGGACGTGCAGCTGGCGGCGGAACGGGCCATCGAGGAGCATCTCGAGTGGCTGAGGAGCGAGGAAGGAAAGAAATACAACGAAAAAGGGACGGAGGCGGTGGCCGGCTACGCCGTGGCCATGGAAGTGGCCACCGGGCACGTGGTGGCGATGGCCAGCATCCCGGACTATGACCCCAACGTCTGGCGCGGCGGCATCACGCGGGAAGAGTATGCGGAAATCCAGTGGCGGATCACCAACGGCACGATCCGCGAACGGTATGCCGATCTGCCCGACGAGGAGCGGGGAAAGCATCCGACATCCCTCGTCCCCCCCGGCTCGTCCCTCAAGCCGCTTTCCGTGCTCATCGGCCTGAACGAAGGACTGATCTCGCCGACGGAACGGTACAACGACACCGGCGTATTCGTCTACGGCCGCGACGAGTCGCGGGTCCGCAACTCCGGCGGGCGGGCATACGGTTCGCTCAACGCCACGAGCGCCATCCGGGTGTCCTCCAACACGTTCATGGCGGCGATGATCGGCAACCGGCTGTACATGAGCAGCAAGTACGACAACCCGCTGGACGTCTGGGATTCCTACATGAAGCAGTTCGGCCTCGGCGTCACGACCGGCAGCGGCTTGCCGGGGGAATCCGCCGGCGACCCGTATTATTACAAAACCGCCGAAACGAGCAGCCGGCAGGCGGCGCTCGTGTTCGCCTCCTTCGGCCAGCAGGGCCGCTACACGGCGCTGCAGCTGGCCCAGTATGCCACGATGCTGGCCAACCGGGGCAAACGGCTCAAGCCGCAGTTCGTCCTGAAAATTACCGATTACGAAGGCAACGTGCTGGAAGAGTTCAACGAACCGATCATCCTCAACGAAGTGGACATTCCCGACGCCTATTGGGATGCCGTCATCAATGGCATGGAAAGCGGCGTGTCGTGGGCGTTCGACGGGTTCCCCCACACGTTCCGCCGCAAAACGGGCACGTCGGAATCCGACGTGGCCGGCCGCCGGGTGGAAAACGCGGTGTTCATCGCCTTCGCCCCGGCGGAAAATCCGAAGCTGGCGGTGGCGGTCGTCGTGCCGGAGGGCGGATTCGGCGCCTGGGGCGCGGCGCCCATCGCGCGGAAAATTTTCGATGCCTACGATCAAAAAATCGGGCTGGCGAACTGACCGGCCGGCGGCAGCGGGCCACAGAGCGGACAAAGGAGAACGGCGATGGCAATCAAACTGGTGGCATTGGACATGGACGGAACCCTGCTCGACGGCGGGCAGGACATTTCGCCGGAAAACCGGCGCTGGATCCGCCGGGCGATGAAAGCCGGCGTGACGGTGTGCCTGGCCAGCGGCCGCGGACGGGGGTCCATGCTTCCCTACTACGAACGGCTGGGACTTTCGGGCCAACCCTTCGTGGCGGTGAACGGCGGGGAAGTGTGGCGGGACGCGAACCGGCTGCTGTCGAGGAGACCGCTGGACCGGTCTCTGAACGGGCCCCTCAAGGCCATCGCGGAAGCGCACGACACCTGGTTTTGGGCGTACGGCCTCGACGGCTATCTGACGAAGGCGAATTGGGACGCCGCCTTCGAGAAGGAAACCTGGCTCAAGTTCGGGTACTACACGGAAGATCCGGAAGCGCTGGCCCGGGTGAAGGAGGCCCTCGCCGCCCTCGGCCCGCTGGAGATCACGAATTCCGATCCGAACAACCTGGAGGTCAATCCGTGCGGCGTGTCCAAAGCCGCCGGTCTGGCCGAAGTGTGCCGCGAGCTCGGCATCCGCATGGAGGACGCCATGGCCGTCGGCGACAGCCTCAACGACCTGGCGATGATCCGGCAGGCCGGCATCGGCGTCGCCATGGGCAACGCCCAGCCGGCGGTCAAGCGGGCGGCGGACGCCGTCGTCGCCGGCAACGAGGAAGACGGCGTGGCGGAGGCGATCCGCCGGTTCGTGTTCGGGGAGGCGGCAAGGTGAAACGGGATTCCCTGGTCAGGGGGACGCTCATCCTGGCGATGGCCGCGCTCATCGCACGGATCATCGGCGTCATCCAGAAAGTGCCCCTCGTCCATCTGTTGGGCGATGCGGGCATGGCGTCCTTCGGCATCGCCTACAACCTGTACTTTCTGCTTCTCACCGTCGCCACCGTCGGCATGCCCGGCGCCCTGAGCAAACTGGTGTCGGAACGGGCGGACACCGGGCGGATGGCGGAAGCCCGGCACCTGTACCGGGCATCCCTCGCTTTCGCGGCGGCCGCGGGGCTCATTCTGACGGCGCTGGTGATGGCGCTGGCGCCGCAGTACGCAAAGCTGGCGGGCGACCCGGAAGCGGTGCCGGCCATCCGGGCGCTGGCGCCGGCCCTGCTTCTGTTTCCCATGATCGCGATGATGCGCGGGTATTACCAGGGGTTGCGCTACATGACGCCGAACGGCCTGTCGCAGATCGTGGAACAGGTGCTGCGGGTGTCGACGGCGGTGTTCCTGGCATGGCTGTTTCTCGCATGGGGATGGTCCCGCCCCGCCGCCGTGGCCGGCGCCTCTTTCGGCGGCGTCATGGGCGCCGTCGGCGCGATGGCCGTCCTCGTCTGGTTTGCCTGGCGCATCCGCAAAGGGGAGGCGGCGGACGGAACCGGTCCGGCGGCGGGCGGTTCGCCCCTTTCCATCGGGCGGACGTACCGCCTCATTTTCGGCTATTCCATTCCGATCATCCTCGGGGCGCTGGCCGTCCCGATCATCAACTTCATCGATTCGTCCACGGTCATTCCGCTGCTGGAAGGCCGGACGGGCTACGAAGCGGCGAAGGAAACCCTTGGCATCTTGACGGGACGGGCCCAGTCGGTGGCCGGCATCCCCGTCATCCTGGCCATCGCCGTCAGCCAGACGGCGCTGCCGGTCATCTCGTCGGCCCAGGCGAGAGGGGACATGGCGGAAGCGGAGCGGCGCGCCTCCCAGGCCATGTGGCTGTCGACGGTATTCGGCGTCTGGCTTGCCCTCGTCATCGCCGTTTCCGCCAAGCCGCTCAACGGGTTCGTGTTCGGCGACACGGAAGGCACCTCCGTCATCGTCATGCTGACGGCGGCGTCCGTGCTGCAAATCGTCATGATGACCGGCAGCTCCATCCTGAACGGGCTCGGCCGGCTGCGGCAGGCCGCGGCGCACGTGTATGCCGGCATCGCCGTGAAGCTGGCCGCCACCTTCGCCCTGACCTGGTGGATCGGCATCGCCGGCGTCATCGCGTCCACCATGCTGTGTTTTGCGACCATCGCGCTCCTCAATTTCCGGCTGATCCGCCGGGACATCCGGCTTGACGTGCTGGGCGGCCGCCGGCTCCGGTTTCTCGCCGCCGCGGCGCTGACCGGCCTGGCGGGCTGGGGCATCCTGATCGCGTGCGAGCGGTGGATGCCCGCAAGCGGCGCGCCATGGCTGGACTATTTCATCCAGACGGCCGTCACCGCCGCGGCGACGGGCGCGCTGTTCGCCGCGCTGCTGGTTGCCTTCGGCGTCATCCGGAAGCGGGAGACGTCCATTCTGCCGGGCCGGCTCGGCCGGCTGGCGTCCCGTTTTGTCCGTTCCTGAAGCCCGTTTCGGGGAGTCGGTCCTTGGCCGTCCCGGGAAGTCCGTTCATGAAGGTGTAACAAATCGCGGGTCAAAGTGTGCAGGATATCACAGGCCGGAAGGAGAAGTGGAAGCATGAAGGCGCTGAAAGACATCCATGAAGCGAGGCAAGCCATGCAGTCGGCCAAACCGTGCGTTCTGGTGTTCAAGGCGGACTGGTGTCCGGACTGCCGGTTCATCGAACCGTTCATGCCGGAGGTGGAAGCGGCCTATGCCGGCAGACTGGATTTTTGCGAAGCGGACCGGGACCGGCTGCCCGAACTGGCGGAGGCGCTCGGCATTTTCGGCATTCCGAGCTTCGTCGTGTTCAAGGATGGCCGCGAAGTGGTGCGTTTCGTGAGCAAATTGCGGAAAACGCGGGAGGAAATCGAAGCGTTTCTCGACCGGGCCGTGCAGGTGGCCGAAGCGCTCCCGCCGGCGGGCGCCTGAAGCGCCCGGCGCGCGAAAATGGCGGCGGCCCGGCAATCGGCGATCACGGGCAACCTGGCCCAAGCGGGGTGAAACCTTTGCAACAACGGACGTTCATCAAAACGCTGGCTCTCATCACGTGCATCGGCATGTTTGTCGTGCTGGCCGCCGGGGTGCTCGTCACCCGCCTGGATGCGGGCCGCGGCTGCGGCAACGACTGGCCGCTCTGCAACGGAAAATTCGTGCCGGCCTACACGCTGGAGTCCATCGTGGAATACAGCCACCGGTTCATCACCGGCATCGAGGGCATCCTCGTTCTCGTCACCTTCATTCTGGTGCTGCGGGCATACGGCGCGAAAAGCGAACATTTCCTGTACGTCGCGGGAACGGCGCTTTTCACGGTGCTGCAGGCGATCCTCGGCGCGATGGCTGTCGTGTGGGAGCAGTCCGACGCCGTCATGGCGCTTCATTTCGGCGTTTCCCTGCTGGCGTTCACCTTCGCGCTGCTCACCTGGATCCGAATCCGCCGGACGGATGACAAAGCGGACGGGGGGCGGGCCGGCAAAGGGTTTCGGCGGCTCGTCTGGTTCATCACGTTCTATGCCTACGTGGTGGTCTACACGGGCGCCTACGTCAAGCATACCGATTCCCAGGGCGGCTGCGAAGGATGGCCGCTCTGCAACGGAGCCGTGATTCCGGAACTGTCCGGCGCGGCGGGCATCGCCTTCGGCCACCGGCTGGCGGCGCTCCTCATCCTCGTCCTCGCCGTCTGGCTGTACGCCAAGAGCCGCCGGGAACTGCCCGCGGGGAGCGAACTGGGCAAACTTTCGGCCGCGGCGCTGGCGCTGACGCTGCTGCAGATCGCCACCGGCGCCCTGGTGGTGTTCGCCCTGGCCGACGTCAACTGGTACGTCTTCTCCGGCCTGCTGCACACCACCGTCATCGCCGCCCTGTACGGCACGCTCGGCTACTTGAGCATCCGCGCCTGGCAGCTCAGGGACGGCAGGTGACGGGATGATCGCATCGCTGTTCGGCCCCGGACCGCGCAAAGAGCCGTCCGGCCTGGAGCCGGCGAAGGATGCCATCGCAGCCTTCTGCTCGGCCCTCCGGAAGCGATATGGCGCGGGGCCGGTGGAGGCCAAATGGATCCGGCTCGATCTGTGGGCAAGCGGCCTGGCGGCGGCCTTGACGGAGCTGGAGGACTGCGCCGCGCTGGCTTCCCGGTTCGCAAACGGGCTGTCGTACCGGTTCGAGGAAGACATGCCGGAAGAAGATCGGCTGAACTACGGCCGCCATCTCTTTTTCTACAAGGACGCGATCATCCGCCTGTTCTCGGTGCTGGACAAAACGGGATTTTTTCTGGACACGATGTTCGAACTCGGCACGGGCAGGGTGAAGGCGAAGTTTTCCTATTTCACGGTTCTCCGCCAAATGCGCGAGAAAAACGTCCATCCGGAGCTGGAGCGGCAGCTTTCCCGGATCAAGCAGCAGTACCGGGAACCGATGGACCGGCTCCGGCGCAGGCGCAATCTGGAAATCCACGCCATGAACGTGGAGCTCATCGACGATGTCTGGCAGAAGCGGCACCGGTTTGCCGACCGGCGCCTCGTGGAACCGCTCGCGGACAATCTGCGCGACCTGGAGCAGGGGCTGGCGATGGCCGGCAGCTCCCTGCTGGCGATTTTCCGCCACTCTGCGAACATCATCCGCTCATGATGCCGGGAGGGATGGGATTGACGGGAAAACGGACGGCGCTCATCACGGGCGGCGCGCGCGGGCTCGGCCGCCATCTCGCCTGCACGCTGGCGAAGGCAGGCTATCGCGTGGCGGTCAGCTACCGGAGCAGCCGGCGGGAGGCGGAGGAGCTGGCGGAGGCGCTCACCGCCGCCGGCGCGGAAGCGATGGCCGTACAGGCCGACATGACGGACGCCGCCTCCCTGGCGGCATTGGTCCGCCGCGTGGAGGACCGGTTCGGCGGCATCGACGCGCTCGTCAACAACGCCGGTCCCTTCGAGCGGGCGAGGCGCCGGCTGGCGGACTACCGCCCGGAGGACATCCGCTACCTGCTGGACGCCAACCTGTGGTCGGTGATGGAACTCGACCGGCTGGTCATCCCCGGCATGCGGAGCCGCGGCTTCGGCCGCATCATCCATTTCGGCTACGCCGGGGCCGCGGAAGCCCGCGGCTGGCCGCAGCGGGCGGCGTATGCGGCGGCCAAGGCGGGCCTCGTCGCGCTGACCAAGTCGCTGGCCGTGGAGGAGGCGCCTTTCGGCATTACCGTCAACATGGTTTGCCCCGGCGACATCAAGGGCGACAACAAGGAAAAACGGATCCGCGACGTGGCCGGCCTCGTCGATCCCGAATCGCCGCGCATCCGACCCGGCGCGGGAGAGGACGTCTCCCGGGTGATCGCGTTCCTGCTGAGCGAAGCGTCCGATTTTGTCACCGGCGCCGTCATCGACGTCACCGGCGGCATGGACCCGATCCGCAACTGGCCTCTCAAAGGCGAACGGGAGGCCTCCTTGTAAATGGCGGAAAAACAAAGCCGCGTCCGGCCGAATGCCGGACGCGGCATTTTTTCCGGCGCGCACGCCGGTCAGAACACTTGCACGACTTCCTGGATGCCTTCCACTTCTTCGAACAGGGCCCGCTCGATGCCCGCCTTCAGCGTGATCGTCGAGCTCGGGCAGGTGCCGCAGGCGCCCATGAGGCGCAGCTTGACGATGCCGTCCTCCACGTCAACCAGTTCCACGTCCCCGCCGTCGCGCTGCAGGAACGGGCGCAGTTTATCTATGACCTCGAGGACCTCGTCATACAGGGCGGCGTCCGAACGTTGTTCGCTCATTGAAACCTACTCCTTTCCCGGGAACTGTGATTGTATTTGCTATTATAAACAAATGATTTGCAATTTCATAGTGGCTTCAAGGCGCCGAAGCGGCCAATTTCTGCACGAAGGCGACGGCGTTGTCCAGCCGGCCGGTGTCATAGCGGATGCCGACGATCCGCTGCCCCTTGTCGAGGATGCCCCATTTCTCGAACAGCGGGCTTGCGCTGACGTCGATGCCGTAAATGTGCGGCCGGTCGTCCGTCTCCGCCTGGCCGCGGACCCACAGCTCTTCGGGAAACCGGTCGGCGATGTCGTCCAGCGGCCGGAACGCGGACTGGACCATGAGCGACCGGAAATTGTGGGGGTCCGTCACGTACAGATCCGGCCTTTCGCTCATGATCATCACCACGTTTTTCTGCAGGGCGGCCACTTCGAACGGGTCCTTCGGGTTTTCCGGCGCGAGGGAGATGAGGGCATCCACCCGCTGCCATTCCGGAAAATCGGCCAGCATCCGTCCGGGCAGTTCCTCTTCGTTCTCGTGGTAAAACTCGCCCACGAACATCGCGTACACGTCCGCCGGCGGGCGGCTCGCTTCCTCGATGCGCCGGGCCCGCTGTTCCAGGGCGGTCTGCAGAATCATGGCGGCGAAGACGAGCACGACGGCGGCGGCGATCACATGGGTGCGGTATTTGGCCCAGAACGCGGCCAGTTTCCGCTTCCAGACGGAATCGCCGTAATATTGCTGCTCCAGCTCCTGCACCCTGCTTTCCAGCATCGCTTCGACGATCGTCCTGTAGGCGCGGCTGACCGCCTCCACGTCGATGTCCTGGCCGGTTTTCGCCTTCTTCAGCAGGAGGAAATACCGTTTTTCCACGTCTTCGCGGGTCGCATCCTCCGGCAGCCCGAGCACTTCCCAAGCCTGCTGCAAAGGGGATTTCCCGTCTTGCTCCGTCACAGTCCGTCACTCCCTCCACGTGCGTGCCGGTTGCGAACCGGCCGTCCCGTGCGGCCCGAAGCGCCGGTCTTGCGGAACAGGCATAGCCGCCGGGCGGCTGAATACTTATATTATAAACCGCCGCGGGAAAACGGGGCAACCGCCCGCCCGTTCTCCCGCGGAACGCCGGGAACCGGTCCGGGCATTCCCGCCGGCCGGCATGCCCGATCGGGAGAGGGAAGCATGGGGGACGCTTGCGAGGAGATCAAGGAGGCCGTCGCGCGGGAGATCGAGGCGATCCGCCGCCGCATGATGGAGCTCGGCGACGAATACGGCCTGGACGACCAGCGGGTGCTGTCCGCCAGCCGGGAACTGGATGCCCTGATCGTCTTCTTTCACCGCCTGGCAAAAACGTGACCCGCCGCCGGCCTTGAGCGCCGCATCATTTGCCGGTATACTGGAATCGGAACAAGGTGAGAATCTTTTTCGCGAAGGAGGGACCGGCAATGATCGCGATCAGTCCGACGGCCGGATCCAAAATCCGGGACATGCTGGAGGAAGAGCGGGAGCAAAACCCGAATCTGTTTCTCCGCATCGGCGTCCTGCCGGGAGGCTGCAGCGGGTTTTCCTACCAGATGGGTTTTGACGACGAACAGACGAGCGACGACCAGGTGTTCGACATCGACGGCCTGAAGGTGGTCATCGACAAGGCCAGCACCCGTTTCCTGGAAGGCGTCGAAATCGATTACCGCGAATCCGCCATGGGCGGCGGCTTTACGATCCACAACCCGAACGCCATCGCCACGTGCGGGTGCGGCCATTCCTTCCGCACGGCCGAAGAAGCCGGCGCGCCCGAAGAGTGCTGACCGATGAAAATCCGCGTGACGCTGAAACTGTCCGACGGGCATGCATTGTCCGACACGCTGGAGATCGGGGAGCACAAACTGGGCAACCTGACGGAAGAGGAAATCGAAGCCGCCATCGAGCGGAACATCCGCACCTGGGTGGACCGCCATGTCACCGTGGAGTGGGAAGCCGACGAAGCTGACGGATAACGGCAGGAAGGCCGGCGCTTTGCGCCGGCCTTCCTTCATGTCCGGTGCGGGAAGCGGACCCGTCGGCCGCGAACCGCTCCGGATCAGAACGACATGTTGCTCGAGTGCCCCGGCGACAGCTTCGCGTCGGGGTCGATGTACACCTTCGCGTTGTTGACCGCCGTCGGCGCTTCGCCGAAGCCGACGGTGATCAGTTTCAGCTTGCCGGGATAGGTGGTGATGTCTCCGGCGGCAAAAATGCCGGGCACCGACGTCTGCATCCGCGAATCGACCCGGATGGAGCCGTTTTCGGTTTCCAGCCCCCATTCGCCGATCGGGCCGAGGGAGGAGACGAAGCCGAAGCTGACGATGACTTCGTCGGCCGAGAGCTCCATGGATTCGCCGGTTTTCTTGTCGGTGACGGTAACGCGCTCGATCCGGTCCCCGCCGGCAAGCGCGGTGATTTCCGCCGGCGTGATGACACGGACGCGGGATTTCATCAGCTGTTCGACGCTGTGCTCATGGGCGCGGAATTTGTCGCGGCGGTGCACGATGGCCACGCTATTCGCGATCGGCTCCAGCATGAGCGCCCAGTCCACGGCGGAATCGCCGCCGCCCGTGATGACGACGTCCCGGCCGCGGAACCGTTCCAGGTCGTTCACGAAATAGTGCAGGTTGACCCCCTCGAACCGGGCGGCTTCCTCCAGTTCCAGCCGGCGCGGCTCGAAGGCGCCGATGCCGGCCGTGATGATGACCGCCTTGCAGTAATGGACGCCTTTGTCCGTCACGATCTCGAAATCGCGTTCGCCCCGCTTGATCACCCCGGTCACTTTCTCGCCCAGCCGGACGTCGATGGGGAAGCGGGACATCTGCTCGTAAAGCCGGTCCACCAGTTCCCTGGCGCGGATTTGCGGAAAACCGGCCACGTCGTAAATGTATTTGTCGGGGTACAGGGCCGAAAGCTGCCCGCCCAGTTCGGGCATGCTTTCAATGAGCCGGCAGGGCGTCTGCCGGATGCCGGCGTAGAAGGCGGCGAACATGCCCGCCGGTCCGCCGCCCACGATCACGATGTCGGTCGCGTCGGTCGTTGCTGTCGTTGCTGCGCGGTTGGACAAGGGACGACACTCCTTAATTTGGTTCGCGGTCGATGCCGACCGTATGGTATGGGTTTGTTTCATCCATACCTAATAATAGTCGCAAGGAGAAAATAAATCCAGCCGGCTTCCGAAACGTCAGAAAATTTTCACCATCCGCCGGCATCCGACGCCAAAGATGCTTGAATTTTGGCGGTTCTCATTATATGATTCAATTTGGGTTCTGAAGAGAAAGTGCCGCCGGCTTTCCGGGCGTCGTTGTAATTTTTTTCACAATTTCATCGGGAGGCCGTGCTAAACGGCACCACCAGATTCATTTCGGAAAGGAACTGCGCCATGAACAGAATACCGCGAATTGTCATTTTGGGAGCAGGCTACGGAGGGATCATGACGGCGACGCGGCTCCAGAAGGAACTGAACTACAACGAAGCCGACGTCACCCTTGTCAACAAGCACGATTACCATTACATGACCACCCATCTCCACATGCCGGCGGCGGGCACCGAAGCCGCGAAGCATGTGAAAATCAATATTCTGTCCCTCATCGACGAGTTCAAGATCGACTTCGTCAAATCGACGGTCGTGCAGATCAAGCCGCACGAACAGAAAGTGATTCTGTCCGACGGCACGCTGTCCTACGATTACCTCGTGATCGGTCTCGGCGGGGAACCGGAGACGTTCGGCATTCCCGGCCTGAAGGAGTACGCCCTGAACATCCGCAGCGTCAACACCGTGAACCTGATCCGCGAGCACATTGAATACATGTTCGCCAAATACAAGAGCGAACCCCACCGGACGGATTATTTGACCTTCGTCGTCGGCGGCGCCGGTTTCACCGGCATCGAATTTGTCGGGGAGCTGGCCGACCGCGTGCCGAAGCTGTGCAAGCAGTTCAACGTCGATCCGTCCCTCGTGAAGATCTACAACGTGGAGGCGGCGCCGACCGCCCTGCCCGGATTTGATCCGGCGCTGGTGGAATACGCCATGGAATCCCTCAGAAGACGCGGCGTCACCTTCAAGCTGGGCGTGGGGGTCAAGGAATGCACGCCGGACGGCGTCGTGCTCGCCAATGGCGAGGTGATCAAGTCGCAGACGGTCGTCTGGGCCGGCGGCGTCCGCGGCAACCGGCTCGTGGAGGAAGCCGGTTTCGAAACCGTCCGCGGCCGCGTCGTCGTCGACCCGTTCCTCCGCACGAAGGAGAAGGAGAACGTCTATGTGGTCGGCGACTGCGCCATGGTGCTCGACGAGAACGGCCGGCCGTATCCGCCGTCGGCGCAGATCGCCATGCAGCAGGGCGAATCCGTGGCGGCCAATCTCGTCAGCGTCATCCGCGGCGAGAAGCAGAAGCCCTTCGTTCCGAACCTGAAGGGCACCATCGCGTCGCTGGGACGGCGCGACGGCATCGGCGTCGTGTTCCGATACAAGGTCAAGGGCTTGGCCGCCATTCTGATGAAAAAGCTCACCGACCTGCGCTATCTGTATGCCATCGGCGGCATCCCCCTCGTGCTCCGCAAGGGCCGGTTCTGAATCCCGCAGGGAAGGGGCGAACGCCGGGATGCGCCATTGCAGCGTCCAGGTTCGCGGGCTCATGACCCGCGAGGAGCTGGACCGGTACAACGGCCTGATGGAAGTCGGCAAATTTCTGGAAAGCCAGCGCCGGCACGATCTGGCCGGCATCGTCCAGCGGGAAATCGATCTTCTCATCCAGCCCGCCATTGAACGGCTGAAGGAAAAAAGCCGGGAACGGGACCGGATGACCGAAGAATACCTGAAGGGCAGGCGGGATCCGTCCGAATGTTGAGCGGTCCTGGCAGGCCGTCTCCGCGCGAAAGCGCCGGGGACGGCCTTTTTTCGTTTGCGCCGGCCGCGCCGCGCGGCGTTTTGCGGACGGCCGCATCCAGCCGTTTCTTCGTATACGTTCTCCCGGGGGGCCATATACTGTGAGTGACACAGGAAAGGAGCATGCCCATGGCCTCCCGTCTCACGATCTGGTGCAAAGACGCGGATGAAGCGGCAACGCTGGCCGGCCTGCTGGAGCGGCGCCTGGCCGAAAAGCGACGGTCCGGACGATTCGGGCTGAAGCTTGACGGACGGCGGGTTGAAGCCTTGGATGCGGAAGCGTCCGGGGCGCCTCCGAGATCGCCTGCCCATCCGGCAACATCCGGCGAACTGGCGGAGCTGGCCGCCGGAGCGGCCGGCGAGCTGATCGCCCGCCATCTGGAACCGCGCCTTATCGCCCGCATGATCGCCGGCCGCGTGATGGACATGGGCGCCGAGGAACTGGAGGACATAAAGGGCGTCTGCTTCCGGATGCTGAACGGTCCGGAAGGGGCGGACGGAAGCGAATCGGGGCCGTTGGCGGAGCGGGAGGCGGGCATCGTCCGGCGGCTGGCCGCGCATCTGGAAGAGCAGCCGGTTCTCGACATCGAAGGGTTTCTGCGGTTCCGGCTGGCGGATTACCGGGCGTTCCTGAAGGAAACGGTGGATCTGGCCCTCGAGGAATACGCCGCGGACCGGCAGTATCGGGAATTCATCTCGCTTTTGAAATATTTCGTGCATTTCCAGGAAGCCAAAATTCCGCGGGCCAACCTCGTCCATTGCGGCGACAACCGGTACGTCATGCTGGATCATCGTCTGCAGCCGCTGAAATGGGGAGGGGCCGGACCGGTGACCGTGGAGACGGTGGACCGGGAATTGAATTGCGAGGACATGGTCGTCAGCACCCTCATCGCCGCATCGCCGGCCCACATCATCATCCATACCCGGGAACCGGATGCGCCGTCGATCCGGACGATCCGGCAAATTTTCGAGGGACGCACGACGCTGTGCACGTCGTGCGCGGTGTGCGGGCAGGCGCCGGGGCGGGAGGAGGAACTTGGCCGGACTTGACAGCCGGGATGCGGGGTGCGTATAATACCCCATATCACGGCAGCGGCCCGCGCCTGTCGCCGCATCCGGCGCCAGGCTTCGCCGTGGATCCGGAAAAGTGCACAAAGGCGATGACCAAAGACACCGGTTGCCGGTCCGAACGGCCCAGAGAGGGGAACCGCCGGCTGAAAGTTCCCTCCGCTTCCCCGGCAGCCGACCCCTTTGCAGCCGCAGCATGGAACGCCGCTTGGGCGGCCAGTATATGCTGCCGGGTCATTCCGTTAAAGATGGCACGAGGATTCCGCCGCCCGCGGCGGGGTCGAAAAAGGGTGGAACCACGAACGCGCGTCGTCCCTTGGGATGGCGCGTTTTTTCATTTTTTCCGATCATTTTGCACAGGAGGGGTTTGCATGTCGACCATCAACATCACGCTGCCGGACGGCGCCGTCCGAAAGGTGGAGGCGGGCACGACGCTGGAAGCCGTCGCCGCTTCCATCGGACCCGGCCTGGCCAAAGCGGCCGTGGCGGGCAAAATTGACGGCAAGCTGGTGGATCTGTACACGCCGGTGACGGCCGACGCCGCCGTGGAAATCGTGACGCTGGACAGCCCGGACGGACTGGCGGTGATGCGCCACAGCACCGCCCACCTGATGGCCCAGGCCCTCAAGCGCCTTTACGGCGAACGCCGGGTGAAGCTGGGCATCGGACCGGTCATCGAAGACGGGTTCTATTACGACATTGATTTGGACGTGTCCATTACGCCGGACGATTTGCCCGCCATCGAGAAGGAAATGGAAAAGATCGTGCAGGAAAACCTGCCCATCCGCCGCCGGGAAGTGAGCCGGGAAGAAGCCCTCGCCCTTTACGAAGAGCTGGGCGATCCGCTCAAGATCGAGCTGATCAACGACCTGCCCGAGGGCGAAGTCATCTCCATCTATGAGCAGGGCGAATTTTTTGACCTGTGCCGCGGCCCGCACCTGCCGTCCACGGGGATGATCAAGTCGTTCAAGCTGCTGAGCGTGGCCGGCGCCTACTGGCGGGGCGATTCGCGAAACAAGATGCTGCAGCGCATCTACGGCACCGCGTTCGCCCGGAAGGCGGATCTGGACGAGCATCTGCGGCTTCTGGAAGAAGCGAAGAAGCGCGACCACCGCAAACTCGGCCGGGACCTGAAAATGTTCACCTTTTCCCGCGAAGTCGGGCAGGGGCTGCCCCTGTGGCTGCCGAACGGCGCGAAGCTGCGGCGGACGCTGGAGCGGTACATCGTGGACCTGGAGGAGAGCCTCGGCTACACCCACGTGTACACGCCGGTGCTGGCCAACGCGGAGCTGTACAAGATTTCCGGCCACTGGGACCACTATCAAGAAAACATGTTCCCGCCGATGAAGCTGGACAACGAGGAACTGGTGCTCCGCCCGATGAACTGCCCGCACCACATGATGGTGTACAAAAGCGAAATGCGGAGCTACCGGGATCTGCCGATCCGCATCGCGGAGCTGGGCACGATGCATCGCTATGAAATGTCCGGCGCCCTGACCGGCCTGCACCGGGTGCGCGCCATGACGCTGAACGACGCCCACATTTTCTGCCGGCCGGATCAGATCAAGGAGGAGTTTTCCCGCGTCATCCGGCTGATCCTCCGGGTGTACGAGGATCTCGGCATCAAGGAATACCGGTTCCGGCTGTCGTACCGCGATCCGCAGGACAAGGAGAAATATTTCCCGGACGATGCGATGTGGGAAATGAGCCAGCGCATGTTGCGCCAGGTGGTGGAGGAACTCGGGCTGCCGTTTTTCGAGGCGGAAGGGGAAGCGGCGTTCTACGGCCCGAAGCTGGACGTGCAGATCAAGACGGCCCTCGGCAAGGAGGAGACGCTGTCCACGGCCCAGCTCGATTTCCTGCTGCCGGAGCGGTTCCAGCTGGAGTACGTCGGCGAGGACGGCCAGAAGCACCGCCCCGTCGTCATCCACCGCGGCATCATCAGCACGATGGAGCGGATGACGTCGTTCCTGCTGGAATATTACGCCGGCGCCCTGCCCGTCTGGCTGTCGCCGGTGCAGGCCCGGTTCCTGTCCATCACGACCGCCTGCAACGACTACGCGGAGCGGCTGGCGGAACGGTTCCGGGCGGCGGGCATCCGCGCGGAAGCCGACGTGCGCAACGAAAAGCTCGGCTACAAAATCCGGGAAGCCCAGATGGAGAAAATTCCGTACATGCTCGTCGTCGGCGAGAAGGAAAAGGAATCCGGCACCATCGCCGTCCGCAAGAGAGGGGAAGGCGATCTGGGCAGCCGGTCCGCGGAGGAGGCGCTTCAGCTCATCCTGAAGGACATCGCCGACAAAACGTGACGCGCGGCCGTCCCTTGGGCGGACATGGCGCCGAAGAATGATGCCGGCGGTTGCCGGCCATCATTCTTCTTTTTTGACCGACTCGGTCCCGGGACGGAGAACGATTTCGGGCCCGGGGCGCTTTCGTCCCTTCCGCTGTCGGGTTACACTTGGAGTGTACATCGGATTGGAGGGAATGCAGCATGAACGCCGGCACGCTGAGACGGGTCCTGTTCGGACTGATGCTGATCGGCTTCGGACTTCTGTTTCTCGCTTCGCAACTTGGCTTCATCGAGAACGACTGGGGGGACATCCTGTCGACGCTGTGGCCCGTTTTCATCATTTTCCTCGGTCTTTCGGGCATGCTGTCTTCCGGCCGGAATGCCAGCGGGCTGTTCTGGAACGGTTTCGTCGTCCTCGTCGGATTCGTTTTCCTGTTCCGGAATCTCGGCGTGATGTGGCTGGACTTCGGCGATCTCGTCAAAATGGCCATCCCGGCGTTCATCATCCTGTACGGCCTCAAGCTCATTCTGGGCGGTTCCGGGCGCAAAAGCGACCCGCCTCCGCCGCCGGCGGGCGGCAAGGCGCCGGACGATCCGCACGACTTCGCCCCGCCGCCGCCTCCCCCGCCTCCGCCGCCGTCGGTGTTCGACGAGCCGGCCGGGCCGGGAGCGGACAAGTCGTCCGGCGACGCGGGGCCGGCGGGCGGCGGGCGCCCGAATCCCGGCGCCGGTTGGCATGCCGGACCGGGTGACCCGTCCGGCGGTCCGGCAGGTTCCGGGACGGGGCCGGCGGGCCGGTCCGCCGCTTCCGGCGGCTGGGACGGGACCTGGCACGACGACCGGGACGGCATCGAAACGAAAAACGGCTTTATCGGCGACCTGTACGTGGGCCGGGATTACTGGCAGCTCAAGCCGATGGCGGTCAACATGTTCATCGGCGACACAGTCATCGACCTGACGAAGGCGCACATTCCGTACGGCGAGACGAAGGTGACGGTTTCCGCCTTCATCGGCGACGTGAAGGTGCTGGTGCCTGCCGACAGCGACGTGTCGTTCAAAGTCAACTCCAGCTCGTTCATCGGGGACATCCGGGTGTTCGGACGCCGCACCGGCGGCTTCCTCCGGTCCATCGACGAACAGCTGCCGGATTATGCCGACGCGGACAGAAAGATCTTTCTCCAGTGCAACCTGTTCATCGGCGACATCCAGATCATGAGGGTAGGGTAGACGGGCATGCAGGGACTGCTGCGCAATCTCCGGAACATGAAATGGGAAATGATCGCCTATTTCCTCGTGGCGGCCGCGGCCAGCTTTGCGGCCCTCTTTTTGTTGTGGCACTACCTGGCGCCGGCGGTGCCGCTTTTGCACCTTTCCATTCTCATCGCCTGCTCCTTTCTCGCCGTCGGGACCGTCGTCGGGTTCGCGGCGGCCGTCCGGTTCCAGCGCAAGGTGAATGTGCTGCACATGGCCATCCTGCAGCTTTCCCGGGGAAATCTTTCCGAAAAAATCCCCGTCACGGGAACGGATTCTTTTGATAAAATTTATGACGACTTCAACGAAATGGCGGAATCCGTGCGAAACCGCATCGCCCTGCTGCAGAAGCTCGGCGAGGAAAACGTGCGCCGGGCGTCGGCCGGCGAGGCGGCGGTCCTGGAAGAGCGCCGCCGGCTGGCCCGCGATTTGCACGACACCGTCAGCCAGCAGCTGTTTGCCCTGCACATGTCGGCTTCGACGCTGCAGCAGCTGCTTGAACGGGATCCGGACAAGGCGAAGGCGATCGTCGGCCAGATCGTCGACGTGTCCGCCATCGCCCAGCGGCAGATCCGCGGGCTCATCGCCCAGCTCAGGCCGGTGGAGCTGGAAGGCCGTTCCCTGGCCGAAGCGCTGGATCGCTGGTTCCCGGATTATTGCCGGCACAACGGCCTCACCGGTTCCCTGGAAGTGGCCGTCGGCGAGGATGTGTCCGAAGCGGTGGAGCACCAGCTGTTCATGATCGTCCAGGAAGCGATGGCCAACGTGGTCAAGCATGCCAAAGCCCGGCACGTCACCCTGTCGCTGAAGGAAACGGAACACCAGTACGTGCTGACGCTGGCGGATGACGGCGTCGGGTTTTACAGGGGGCAGGTGCAGACCCATTCCTACGGGCTGTCCACGATGCGCGAACGGGCGAACAAGCTGGGCGGCGAGATCGAGATCTTGACGAAGCCGGGCGCCGGGACGCGCATCCGGGTGCAAATACCGAAATTCGCAAAAGAGGGGGAGGCCGCAAATGGCGGATCCGACCAAAGTGATGATCGTTGACGACCACGACATGGTGCGTCTCGGCCTGAAAACGTATCTTTCCCTGCAGCCCGACATGGAGGTGATCCTGGAAGCCTCCGACGGAAAGGAGGCGGTCGCGCTGCTGGCCAGCCGGGCGGAGGCGGGCGAACCGCTGCCGGATCTGGTGCTGATGGACCTGATGATGCCGGAGATGGACGGCATTGCCGCCACGCGGGCCATCGCCGAGCGGCACCCCGGCGTCAAGGTCGTCATTTTGACCAGCTTCCTGGAAGACGACAAGGTGATGGAAGGCATTGAGGCGGGGGCGGTCAGCTACGTGCTGAAAAACGTCTCGTCGGACGAATTGGTGTTTGCGCTGCGGAGCGCGTTGAAAGGCATGCCGGTCATGAACAGCGAGGTGTCCCAGGCGCTGGCCCGCGGCATTCGCCGGAAGAGCGCCCGGGAAGAGGAGGAGGGGCTGACCGCCCGGGAGAAGGAAGTGCTCATGCTGATCGCGGAAGGCAAGTCCAACAAGGAAATATCGGACGAGCTGTTCATCAGCATCAAAACGGTGAAAACCCACGTCAGCAACCTGCTCATGAAGCTGGGCGCGGAAGACCGCACGCAGCTGGCCATTTACGCCCACCGCAAGGGATTGATCGGCAAGGATTGAGCGGGCGGCAATCCCGGACGGCAGACCGGACGGACGCGGCGCATGCGCCGCTTTTTTTGTCCGCCTGCCGTTTGCCGGCTAATGGCCTTTTTAGTTTATTTTAATGTGATTTTAAGGTTCCTTGTGCAAGATAGAATCAGCAGAACAGGATGAGCCATCAGCCAAGTCGGTTTGATGAGCGGGAGGGATTCTCGATGCATGACGACAACCGGTTCGACAGCGAAAGAACGTGGTCCGGCGGCGACCGCCGGGAACCGGCGGACGGCGGCGCAGGGCAGGCGGCGGACGGGTTCGCGAAGCCGGACGGTGCGGCCGATTCCGCGCCGGCCGGAGAACCGGCCTACTTCCGGTACGGGCCGTTCGCGTCGGGATTCGGCGCGCCGAACGGGAATGACCGGCACGAAGCGGCGCGCGGGGCGGCGGGCGACGGGAAGGCGGAGCTTCCGGAAGGCGTCCGGGCATCCGCAGATCCGGCCGCGGCCGATCCCGCGGTCGACATCACGCCTCCGCCGACCGTCCGGCCGTTGCCGGCGCTTCCGGATGCCGTCGGGGCGGACGCATCAGGCGCCGTGCGCCGAAGGCGGAGCGGCCGGTCCCGCTTCCGCGGGTTCATGTCCTATTTCGCCGCCTTCATGGCCGGCGCGGTGCTCATCGGCGGATTGATGTTCGCCGCGGACAAGTACGATCTGTTCACGGCCGGCGCCGCCGCCGGGCAGGCGGACACCGGCGGCGCCGGCGGCGGGAACGTTGGCGCCGTCAGTCCCGGTTCGCGAAACGCCAATCTGGCCAACAACAGCCTGGACATCGTCCGGCCGGGCTCCATCGCGGAAATCGTCGACAACAGCCAGGCGGCGGTGGTCAAGATCGAAACCTATTCGCGGCGCGCGGTGTCCACGAACCCGTTCTACAACGATCCGTTTTTCCGGTTTTTCTTCGGCGACGACTACAGCCAGCCGCGGCGGGACCAGAGCGGCCGGCTGTACAAGACCGGCGAAGGGTCCGGCTTCATTTTCGACAGCGAAGGCTACATCCTGACCAACCAGCACGTGGTGGACGGAGCGGATGAAATCCGCGTCTTCGTGGAAGGCTACGAGAACTACTTCGTGGCGAAGAAACTCGGCGAAAGCTACGATCTGGACCTCGCCGCGCTGAAAATCGACGGCAGCGCGCCGTTTGCCTACCTGCGCCTCGGCGATGCGGACGCGATGAAAGTCGGCGACTGGGTGATCGCCATCGGCAACCCGTACGGGTTCGACCATACGGTGACCGTCGGCGTGCTGTCCGCCAAAGGGCGGCCGATCACGATCCGGGACGGCGTGAACACCCGCAAATATGAAAACCTGCTGCAGACGGACGCGTCCATCAACCCCGGCAACTCGGGCGGGCCGCTTCTCAACCTGAACGGGGAAGTCATCGGCATCAACACGGCGGTGAGCAGCCAGGCCCAGGGCATCGGCTTCGCCATCCCGACCAGCACCATCTCGGGCGTCCTGGACAACCTGAAAAACGACAAGCCGATTCCGAAGGAACCGTCGCCCTACATCGGCGTCTATCTTGCCGATCTGGACGACACCTGGAAGGAAGAGCTCGGGTACAAGGGAGACGGGGTGCTGGTGACGCAGGTTGAAGTGGACGGACCGGCCCACCGGGCGGGCATCCGCGCGGGCGACATCATCACGGAAGTGGCCGGCAGCAAAATCAAGTCTTCCCAGGACGTCATCGACGCCGTCCGGAAGCAGGACGTCGGCCAGCGCATCACCCTGAAGGTCGTCCGTCAGGGCAAAACGTACGAGACGATCGTCACGGTGGGGGACCGGAACGCGTCGACGTGACGACACCCGATGCGCATCCGGCGTCGGGCGGCCCGCCCCGGGAATGCCAGGGGCGTCAGCGCCGCGGGGGAGCGGACCGGCACCGGCGGAAACCGGTGCGCGGCTCCGCTTCTTTTCGTCCGGGGGCGGTGTGCTAAAATAGGAAAGGAAGGCAAGTCCGGGAGGAGAAGGGCGCCATGGAATCGGTGCTGGTCATCGACGACGACGAAAAAATCACCTCGCTCGTCCGCCGGAGCCTGGCGTTCGCCGGCTATCAGGTGCGCACGGCGGCGGACGGCGAGGCCGGTTTGAAGCTGCTGACGGAGGACACGCCCGACCTGATCATCCTCGACGTCATGATGCCGAAGCTGGACGGCTGGGAAGTGGTGCGCCGCATCCGCGAAGCCGGCCTGTCCGTGCCGGTGCTCATGCTGACGGCGAAAGACGACGTGTCCGACCGGGTGCGGGGACTCGATCTGGGCGCCGATGATTACCTGGTCAAGCCCTTCGCCCTCGACGAACTGCTCGCCCGCGTCCGCGCCCTGCTGCGCCGCGCCCACGATGCCGCGGACCGCCCGCGCAGGCTGGCGTTCCAGGATCTCGTCCTGGACCTGGACGCGCGGGAAGCGTACCGCGGCGGGCGGCGGATCGAACTGACGGCGAAGGAGTTCGAACTCCTCCGGCTGTTCATGGAAAATCCGCGGCGGGTGCTGAGCCGCGACCAGATCATGCAGAAGATCTGGGGCTACGATTACAGCGGCGAATCGAACGTGCTGGAAGTCTACGTGGCCATGCTGCGCCAGAAGACGGAAGAACACGGCGGATCCCGCCTCATCCAGACCGTCCGCGGGCTCGGCTACGTGCTGAGAGGGGACCGGTGACGGATGGCGCTGCGCACGCGTTTGACCCTTTGGTATACGGGCGTCCTGGCCGTCACGCTGCTGGCGTTCGGCGTCGCCCTGTATTATTTCATTTCGTATACGACGATGCGGAGCGTGGAGAAAAACCTGGAGCGGACCGCCGCCGAAATCCTGTCGGAAATCCGCGTCATTCCGTTCTTTTCCGTGGGGATCATTGATCTGCCGGAGCTGTCCGACTACCGATCGCTGGGCGTCTACCTGCAGACGAACCGGATCGACGGCGCCATCGACCGGTCGGACAACCTTCCCGAGCCGTTCCGGCTGCCGTTCGACCCGTCTGCGGGATTCGAACGGGCGCGGAAAGAAGAAGGCTGGCACGAACTCCACGCGTTCAACAAGGATGCCGTCATGCTGATCTACCACGCCCGGATGGTGTACCGGAACCAGTTGATCGGCGTGCTGCAGGTGGGCACCTTCGTGACGGACCAGCTGGCGTTTCTCCGAACCCTTCGGCTGATCCTGCTGTCGCTTTCCGCCTTCGTGCTGCTGCTGGCGGCCACGCTCGGCTATTTTCTGGCGCGCAAGGCGCTCCGGCCGATCGACATGGTGGCGAGCGCCGCGGACCAGATCCACAAAGGGGAAGACTTGGCCAGGCGCATCGAATACGACGGGCCAAACGACGAGCTCGGCAAGCTGACGGCGACGCTCAACGGCATGCTGGCCCGGCTGGAGGCCGCCTACCGGGAACTGGAGGAGGCGTACCGCAAGCAGCGCCGGTTCGTCTCCGACGCCTCCCACGAGCTCCGGACGCCGCTGACCACCATCCGCGGCAACATCGAATTGCTGGAAAAGATGTTCGCGGAGCAGCACCCGTCGTCCGAACTGACTCTGGAGGCGATGAAGGACATCGCCTCGGAGGCGCAGCGGATGAGCCGGCTCGTCAGCGACCTGCTGGCGCTGGCCCGGGCCGATGCCGGCCACCGGATCGAGAAAAGCCCGGTGGAAATGCGCGACGTGCTGGACGAAGCGGTCCGCAAGGCGGAGTTTCTGCCGCGCCGGGCCGAGTTCATCGTCGGCGACCTGTCCGCCGCCGACGGCGCCGTCGTCCTCGGCAGCCGGGATTACCTCCTGGAAGTGCTGTTCATTGTGATCGAGAACGCGTTCAAATACACCAACGAAGGGCATGTCCGGATCGACGCCCTGCGCATGGACGGCCAGGTCGGCGTCCGCATCGAGGACACGGGCATCGGCATGAATCCGGCGGAGGTGCCGCAAATTTTCGAGCGGTTCTACCGGGCGGACACGAGCCGCGGCATCACGAGCGGCACCGGCCTCGGCCTGTCCATCGCCAAATGGATCATCGACGAGCACGGCGGCAGCATCGAGGTCATGACGCAGAAAAACCGGGGCAGCACCTTCATCCTCTGGTTTCCCCTTCTGGCGGCGGACGAATCCGGCGGCTGAGGGCCGGCGAAGCCGCCGCCGGTGTGCTATAATGGGAAGGCATCGGAACGGACGAAAACGGGATGGAAGGCGGCGATCCGCATGGAAGTCATCAAAATTTCCCCGCGCGGCTACTGCTACGGCGTCGTCGACGCCATGGTGCTGGCGCGCATGGCGGCGCAAAACCCCGAGCTGCCGCGCCCGATTTACATTCTGGGCATGATCGTGCACAACCGACACGTGACCGAGGCGTTCGAGGAAGAGGGCATCATCACGCTGGACGGCGAAAACCGGCTGGAGATTCTCGAGAAGGTGGACCGGGGAACGGTCATCTTCACCGCCCACGGGGTTTCCCCGCAAGTGCGCAAGCGGGCCGCGGAGAAAGGTCTGACCATCGTCGACGCCACCTGTCCCGACGTGACCAAAACCCACGACCTGATCCGCGAGAAGACGGCCGCCGGCTACGAGATCATCTACATCGGCAAGAAAGGCCACCCGGAGCCGGAAGGCGCCATCGGCATCGCGCCGGACAAGGTGCACCTGATCGAGAAGGAAGAGGAAATCGACGGTCTCGCCATCGACAGCGACAAAATCGTGATCACGAACCAGACGACGATGAGCCAGTGGGACATCCGGCACATCATGGAGCGGCTGAAGGAGAAGTATCCGCAAGCCGAGATCCACAACGAAATCTGCCTGGCGACCCAGCTTCGGCAGCAGGCGGTGGCCGAACAGGCCAAAGGCGCCGATCTCGTCATCGTCGTCGGCGACCCGCGCAGCAACAACTCCAACCGGCTCGCCCAGGTGGCGGAGGAAATCGCCGGCGTGAAAGCGTACCGCGTGGCGGACGTCACCGAAATCGAGATCGGGTGGCTGCGCGGCGTGGAGAAAGTGGCCGTCACCTCGGGAGCCTCGACCCCGACGCCGATCACCCGGGAAGTCATCGAATTTCTGGAGCGGTTCGACTGGAACGACCCGTCCACCCATCGTCCGGAACGGACAATCGATCCGAAAAAAATCCTGCCTCCCGTCAAGGCGAAAAAGTAAAGGGAAAAGCCGGGAACCGGCGGCCGCAACGCGGAAACGCGGAAGCCCCCTTGACAAAATGCCCGTTCGCTTCTATGATTGCTTTATCACTTAAAAGCGTATAAGCGTTGAAGTGCGAAAATGCCACATGATGGGAGTGGAACGGGCAATGATTGCAATTACGTCCAATTCGGTCAGCGAGGAGCGGCTGCAGGACATCATCCGGCAGGTGGAAAAGCACGGCGCCACCGCCCACGTGTCCCGCGGGACGGACCGGACCGTCATCGGCATCATCGGCAAGTTCGATCCGGTGCTCGAAGAAAAGCTTCGCGCCATGAAAGGCGTCGAAAACGTCATCCGCATTTCCAAGTCCTACAAGCTGGCCAGCCGGGATTTCCATCCCGACAACACGGTCATCCGCATCAAGGGCGTGGAAATCGGCGGCGAAGAACTGATCGTCATGGGCGGTCCGTGCGCCGTGGAGACGCCGCAGCAAATCGACGAAATCGCCCGGCTCGTCAAGGCGGCCGGCGGCCAGGTGCTGCGCGGCGGCGCGTTCAAGCCGAGAACGGGGCCCTACAGCTTCCAGGGCATCGGGGTGGAAGGCCTGGAATGGATGGCGGAAGCCGGGAGCAAACACGGCCTGCTGACCGTCACCGAAGTGATGACGCCGGAGTACGTGGACATTTGCGCGAAATATGCGGACATTCTGCAGGTGGGCACCCGCAACATGCAAAACTTCGATCTGCTCCGCAAGCTGGGCACGATCGACAAGCCCGTGCTCCTGAAGCGCGGCTTCAGCGCCACGTACGAGGAATGGCTGAACGCGGCGGAATACATTCTGGCCGGCGGCAACCCGAACGTCATCCTGTGCGAGCGCGGCATCCGCACCTTCGAGCCGTACACCCGGAACACGCTGGATTTGGCGGCCATTCCGGTCATCCGGCAGCTCAGCCACTTGCCGATCATCGCCGACCCGAGCCACGGCACCGGACGCCGGGAGCTGGTGGCGCCGATGGCCAAGGCGGCGGTGGCGGCGGGCGCCGACGGCCTGATCATCGAAATGCATACCGATCCGGACAACTCGATGACCGGCGACGGCGTCCAGTCGCTGTTCCCGGACCAGTTTGCCGAACTGCTCCGGGATCTGGAGAAACTGGCGCCCCTCGTCGGCAAGCGATTCGATGTGCAAAAACAGGCCGCCGCGGCGCTTGGCTGAACCGGCCGCTGCCGGCGTCCGACGCGAAACGAAGAAGACCGCCGGGCGACGGCGGTCTTCTTCGTTTGAAAGATATCCGGCGCCTGCACGATGGCCGCCCGCGCCGGTGTGCGCGAATGACTTGATGAGCGGTCGGAATCCTGCTATGATTAACCATATTTTATTCAAAAGGAAATACAGGGGTGGGGCGAGATGAATCGTGCATACAATTTCAACCCCGGTCCGGCGGCGCTGCCGTTCGAAGCGCTGCAGCAGGCCCGGGAAGAGTTCGCGGATTACCGGGGCATCGGCATGTCCGTGCTGGAAATCTCCCACCGCAGCAAGGAATTCGAAGCGATCAACGACGAAACCCAGACGCTCCTGAAGGACCTGCTGTCGATCCCCGACGGATACAAGGTGCTGTTCCTGCAGGGCGGGGCCAGCCTGCAGTTTGCCATGGTGCCGATGAACCTGCTGGCCGAAGGCCGCACGGCGGCCTATGTGGACACCGGCAGCTGGGCGAAGAAGGCGATCAAGGAAGCGAAACTCATTGGCGAAGTGGCCGTCGTGGCCAGCTCCGCGGACGCCGGCTACACCCGCATTCCGGACCTGTCCGGCCTCAGCCTGCCGTCCGGCGCCGCCTACCTGCACATCACGTCCAACGAAACGATCGGCGGCATCCAATACAAGGCGTTCCCGGATGCGGGCGACGTGCCCCTCGTGGCGGACATGTCCAGCGACATCCTGTCCCGCCCCTTCGACGTGTCCCGCTTCGGCCTGATTTACGCCGGCGCCCAGAAAAACCTCGGCCCGGCCGGCGTCACCGTCGTCATCCTGCGGGAAGACCTGCTGGAGCGGATGCGCCGGGACATTCCGACCATGCTGCGCTACGACGTCCACGCCGAAAACAACTCGCTGTACAATACGCCGCCCGTGTTTTCGATCTACATGACCGGGCTCGTGCTGAAGTGGGTGAAGGCGCAGGGAGGCCTTTCCGCCGTGGAGCGGATCAACCGGGAGAAGGCCGCTCTGCTGTACGGCGTCATTGACGAAAGCGGCGGGTTTTACCGCGGCGTGGCGGATCCGGACAGCCGATCGGTCATGAACGTGACCTGGCGGCTGGAAAGCGAAGAACTGGAGAAGGCGTTCATCAAGGAAGCCGGCGAGAACGGCTTCGTCGGCCTGAAAGGGCACCGCAGCGTCGGGGGCCTGCGCGCCTCGATCTACAACGCCGTCCCCCTGGAAGCCGTGCAGGCGCTGGCCGGTTTCATGCGGGATTTCGCCCGCCGTCACGGCTGAACGCATCACGCGCACGACGCCGTTTCGAACAGGCGCCGCGACCCGGATGGTCCGGCGCCTTTTTGCCGTGGAGGGAACCGTCATGGCTTTTCATATCGTGCTTGTGGAACCGGAGATTCCCGCCAACACGGGGAACATCGCCCGCACGTGCGCGGCGACGGGCACGGTGCTTCATCTGGTCAGGCCGCTCGGCTTTTCGACGGACGACCGGTATCTGAAGCGGGCGGGGCTCGATTACTGGCCGTACGTCACCGTCGAATACCACGATTCCTTCGCCGAATTGAAATCCCGGTACCCCGGCGCGGTGTTCCACTGCGCCACCACCAAGGCCAAACGCCTCTATACGGAAGCCGTCTACCGCGACGGCGATTTTCTCGTCTTCGGCAAGGAAACGAAGGGACTGCCGGACGACATCCTGGAGGCGCACCGCGACCATCTGATCCGGATCCCGATGACCGGCACCGTCCGGTCCCTGAATTTGTCGAATTCGGCGGCCATCGTCCTTTACGAGGCGCTGCGGCAAAATCGATTTTTCGGCTTGATGTGACAAAATCCCACAAAATTTTGATATTCCGACTTTTCATTTGTCGAAAAAGAAGGAAATTTCGAACGTGCATCGAAGATAGTATCATGCGATGGAAGTCCAAACAGACAGAGAGAGGAGAGAGGTGAACCGCATGAAACCGGTCGGCGTGGTTCGGAAGGTGGACCAGCTCGGACGCATCGTTCTGCCCAAATCCCTTCGCAAAAGGTACCAGATGAACGAAGGCGATCCGGTGGAGATTCTGGTACAGGGTGATCATATTATTCTGGAGCGCTACAAGCCGAAATGCATTTTCTGCTCCAATCAAAATGATGTGATCGAATACGAAAACCGCCATATCTGCCGCAACTGCCTGGCGGAAATCAAGCAGATGGTCGCCGAATGAGCGGCTGCCGCCGGCCGCCGTCAGCCTGGCGGCAAAAAAGGGTTGCCCCGCGTTTGCAAAGCGGGGGCAACCCTTTTGTGTTCCAGGAGCGGTGTTCTTCCGGCTGTTTTGCGGCCATCCGTCCGCCGACGGCCGCCGGCGGTCCGGCCGCCGGTTTACAGCCCTTTCGTTTGGTCCTCGTTGTAGGCGGCGGTCAGAATGGTGCCGAGCAGCAGGACGGATACCGCCACGACCAGCGCAAAAGACATCCCGTAACCCTCCTCCGTGTGCGTACATTCCTATTATAAACGAACCGCCCGGCCTTGCAAGCGCCCGCCGGCGGACGCGCCGGCTGCGGTGAAAAAGGGGCTGGCTTGCCGCCGGCGAACCTGCTAGAATATCATTCATCTTGCAGACGTTGAGGGGAGACCCGCCGATCCGCCATGCGATGCGAGATCTCGCTTTCGGCATTGAAAGACCGGCTGTTTCCGCCCGTGCCGGAGGACCGGAGGCTGGGCGGGCAGGCCAGGCTGTCCCTGTTCATCCACTCGTGCTTCCAGCTTGGATCGTCCATGTCCGCCGTGTTTCTCAACCTGTATCTTTGGCGGCTGACGGAAAGCCTCACGGTGAACGCCCTGTACAACCTGATCCTGTACGGCCTGACGTCTTTCGCCTTCGCCGTCGCCGGCCGGTGGGTGAAACGGAAGGGCAGCATGCCGGTGCTCCGGCTCGGGGTCATGGCAAGCGCTTTTTTCTACCTGCTCGTGGTGCTGGCCCGGGAGAACGTCGCGGCCTGGTACGGCTTCTTTGCCGTGCTCCACTCGGCGGCCAACGCGCTGTACTGGAGCGCCTACCTGGTGCTGATGTACGACGTGTCCACGCCGCAAAACCGGCTGCGCTACACGTCGCTGAACACGCTGTACTTCACCCTCGCCGGGCTTGCGGGACCCGCTATCGCCGGCTTCATCATCAGCCGGTTCGATTCCCTGGCCGGCTACGCGATCATGTTTTCCGTCGCGTTTTGCACGTTCGCCTTCACCGCCGCCGTGTCGTTCCGCCTGAAACCGGCGGCCTCGAAAAGCCGCGGGTACTATTTGCGGTACATGGGGCTGGTGATCGGCCGGCACAGGCCCTACCGCAACGTGCTGGCCGGCTTCGTGCTGCTCGGCGCGTTCCAGGGCCTCTTGTTCTTTCTGCCGAACATTTTGCTGTATCAGGTGCTGGCCCGCGAAGACCTGGTCGGGTATCTCACCTTCGTGTTTTCCGCGACCGGCATCGCCGCCAGCCTGTTCATCTCGCGCTTCGGCAGGGACGAGCACATCCGCCGCTTTCTGCTGGCGGCCGCCGCCGGCTTCACGCTGGCCGCCGTCATGCTGCTGTTCGGCATCCGGCTGTGGACGGTGCTGGCGTTCATGGTGCTGCAGGCGTTTTTCGTCCCGGTCCAATCGAATCCCGTCAGTTCCTACTATTATCAAATGATCGGCCACTTGCCGCTCAAGGGGGAACTGCGGGTAGAAACGGTCATCATGCGGGAATTTGCCCTAAATGCCGGGCGCGTGGTTGCCATCGCGGCGATGGCGGTGCTGGCCGACGGGGTTCATTCGCCGGTGCTGCCGTACGTCGTGCTGGTTGCGGCCCTGCTGCAGTTCGGTTGGCTCCGTGCCGTGGGGCCGGCCGCCGCGGAGGACCGGCGGGCGCCCGCCGGCCTGAGGAAGCGGCCGACGGCTTGACCCGTGTCCGCTTCGCGTCAGGCGTCCGGACCGTCCGGACCCGTCCCGCCTGGCCCGACGAGCCGCGGCAGGAGGTCGGCATACGCGTCCAGCGCGCGGCGGCCGGCGTCGCTCAGCCCGTATACGCCGCGCTCCACCCGCACGAACCAGCCGTACACGTTGTCCCGCAGAAGGTGGCCGATCCGCGCGTCGTGCAGCCGCGTTTTCAGCGCACCGGGCGACAGCGGCCCATCCTTCCCGAGGAGCGCCGCCGCCCGGAGCGCCCGCTCCCGGTAGGCCGTCACCAGCGGCTTTCCCGTCTGGCCGCCGGTGTTGAAGTCGCCGCTTCTGCCGGCAAATTCCCGCTTAAGCCGCTCCGCCTTCCGGCGGGCCCGTGTTTCCCGCGCCGTTTCGCCCGGCCGGCACAGCACGTAGGCTTCCGGTTTTTTCCTTTTGTAAAACCGCACGCCGATGAGCCCGACGCCCAGTTTCCGGCACAACCGGATCGCGTCGTTCCACGTGCCGCCGCCGGGGCGCCGGCCCGGACCGTATTCCACCGCCCCGTAGACGAGCGGCGTCATGGCGGCGCGGTCCATCAGCTGGTAGACGAGCGCCAGGTTGAAGCCGGTCTTCAGCTCGACGATGACCGGCTCCGCTTCGCCGTCCCGCCAGGCGACGAGGTCGCAGCCGTTCACTTCCCCCTTGACCCTGTATCCCTGTTCCTCCAGCATCCGCTTGACCGGTTCGTACAGTTCCGTTTCCCGCCGGGACGCCATGCGGCGCGACTCCTTTTTCCCCGAATTTTGTCCCATTATACCATACCGCCCCCCCGAACAAAGACGGAAACATATCCACCCCCCCAGCATAGGTATTAATACATCTCTCATCACGAGTCCGGGAAAGCGGGTGAGTCGACCGTTGGATTTGTTCAAGCGGATTGCGGAATACCGGGCGGAAGAAGAACGGCTTTCCTGGTCGGGCACGTTTCGCGACTATGTCGAACTGGTGCGGGAGAAACCGTACATTGCCCAGACCGCGCATGCCAGAATCTACGAGATGATTCGGTCGGCCGGCATCGAAGAGAAAGACGGCGTCAAGACATACAATTTTTTCAAGGACGAACTGTTCGGTCTGGATCGGACGCTGGAGAAGCTGGTGGAAGAATATTTCCACTCCGCCGCCAAGCGGCTGGACGTCCGCAAACGGATTCTGCTGCTCATGGGACCGGTGAGCGGCGGCAAGTCCACCATCGTGACGATGCTCAAGCGGGGGCTGGAACGGTTTTCGCGGACGGACCGCGGGGCGGTGTACGCCATCAAGGATTGCCCGATGCACGAGGAGCCGCTTCATCTTGTTCCCCATGAATTGCGGCCGGAGTTCGAGCGGGAGCTCGGCGTGAAGATCGAAGGCACCCTGTGCCCGGCTTGCCGGCTCCGGGTGGACATGGAATACGAAGGCCGCATCGAGGAGGTGCCGGTGGAGCGGGTGTTTCTGTCCGAAGAGCGGCGGATCGGCATCGGCACCTTCAGCCCATCGGACCCGAAATCCCAGGACATCGCCGACCTGACGGGCAGCATCGACTTTTCGACGATCACGGAATACGGCTCCGAATCGGACCCGCGGGCATACCGGTTCGACGGCGAATTGAACAAGGCCAACCGCGGGCTGATGGAGTTCCAGGAACTGCTCAAGTGCGACGAGAAATTTTTGTGGAACCTGCTGTCGCTGACCCAGGAAGGGAACTTCAAAGCCGGACGGTTCGCCCTCATATCGGCCGACGAGGTCATCATCGCCCACACCAACGAGGCGGAATACCGGGCTTTCATCGCCAACAAGAAGAACGAAGCGCTCCAGTCCCGCATGGTCGTCATCCAGGTGCCCTACAACCTGAAGGTGAGCGAAGAGGAAAAAATCTACGCCAAACTGGTGCGGCAAAGCGACATGAACCACGTCCACATCGCGCCCCACGCCCTCAGAACCGCGGCCATGTTCTCGGTGCTGACGCGGCTGAAGGATTCGAAGCGCCAGGGCGTGGACCTGATCAAAAAAATGCGGCTGTACGACGGCGAGGAAGTGGAAGGGTTCAAGGAATCGGATTTGAAGGAGCTGCAGGCGGAGTTTCTCGAGGAAGGCATGAGCGGCATCGATCCGCGCTACGTCATCAACCGGATTTCCAGCGCGCTCATCCGCGACGACGTGTCCTGCATCAACGCGCTGGACGTGCTGCGGGCGCTCAAGGACGGACTGGACCAGCATCCGTCGATCACGAAGGAGGAGCGGGAGCGGGCCCTCGGCTTCATTTCGCTGGCGCGGAAAGAATACGACGAACTGGCCAAGAAGGAAGTGCAGAAGGCGTTCGTCTATTCGTTCGAGGAATCGGCGCACACCCTTTTTGAAAACTATCTGGACAACATCGAAGCTTACTGCAACTGGACGAAAATCCGCGATCCCCTCACCGGCGAGGAAATGGACCCGGACGAACGGCTGATGCGGTCCATCGAGGAGCAGATCGGCATTTCGGAAAACGCGAAGAAGGCGTTCCGCGAAGAAATTTTGATCCGCATGTCTTCCTATTCGCGAAAGGGGAAAAAATTCGCCTACGACACCCACGAAAGGCTCCGGGAGGCGATCGAGAAAAAGCTGTTCGCGGATTTGAAGGACATCGTGAAGATCACGACGTCGACGAAAACGCCGGACGAAACCCAGTTGAAGCGCATCAACGAGGTGACCCGGCGGCTCATCGACGAGCACGGATATTGCCCGGTGTGCGCCAACGAGCTGCTGCGCTACGTGGGCAGCCTGCTGAACCGGTGAAACGGCCGTTTGGCATCGGGCGAAAAAAGGGCCGCATCGGGCGGCACGGACCGGACAAAAAGAGCATCCCGCCGTCGGGAGCGTGCCGCGGACGGGGGCTCTCTTTTTTCTTGATTGCCGTTTTGGGGCAAGGCCGGCGGTCTTGCCGGCCGATGAAAACGCGTCCGGCTGCCGGAAAGCGGGTTTTTTTTTGGTTTTCGGCGGAAAACGTCCCCCCTTTCGGGAACGATCCCCGGATCTTGGCATGGGGAGCGGGCGAATTGTGTGATATGATAGAAATTGTGCGAATTTGGCGGCCGTCCGGATCCGGGCGCCGCCTTTGGCTTCAATCGCAGCCCGAATCATGACAGAGGATGCGTGACAGCATGTTCAAACCGTTCAAAAATGCAAAGCTGATCTTGTCGCTGGCCATTCCGAACATTTTTTCCTTCGCCACGGCCACCGTCACCGGCGCGATCAACCTGATCCTGGTCGGCGGCCTCGGCGGCGCGGTGATCGCCGTCGTGGGCGTCACGAACATCATCATGTACAACGCCTGGGCGATTTTTTCCGGCCTTGGCCATTCGATCAACTACCTGGTGGCGCAAAGCTACGGGGCGGGCAACCACCGCCAGGCGGTTGAGCGGACCCATATCACCCTTTATGTGGTTTCCGGCCTGTTTCTCGCCATCGTGCTGGCCGGTCTGATCGGCAGCTGGCCGCTTCTCATGCTGGTGACCGGTTCGGCGGAGCTGGCCGACCTCGGCGCGGGCTATGCGAAATTGCGCTTCACCGCCCTTGCCATCGGATTGTTCAGTTTCGTCATCAGCGGTTTTCTGCGGGGCATCGGCGACACCCGGACGCCGGCGCTGCTCACGGTGCTGGGCGGCGTGCTGATGGTGTTTTTCACCTATGCGCTGACGTACGGCCATTTCGGGTTTCCGGAACTCGGCCTCACCGGCGCGGGCGTGGCGTTCCTGATCGGCGAGGCGTTCGGGGCGGCCGGTTCGCTGTTTGTCTTTTTCGTCCTCCTGCACAAAAAGATGCGGACCCGCAAGCCCGCGCCCTTCGACCGGAAGGAAGCCCGGCTCATTCTGGAGGAAAGCGGCAAGCTCGGCCTGACGGAATTCGCCCTGAGCCTTTCCATGTTCATTTTCACCGTGTTTGTCGGACGGCTCGGCACCGTGGCGCTGGCGGCCAACGAGGTGGCGCTGAACATCATGTCCCTCGGCTTCATGCCGGCCTTCGCCTTCGGCGCGACGGCCACCATTCTGGTCGGCCAGGAAATCGGCCGCGGCAACCCGCTGGGCGGGCGCCGCTTCGGCACCGAAACCGCCGTGTACGGCGGCATCTTCCTGCTGACCATCGGCATCCTCGAATTCATGTTCGCGTTGCCGATCGCCAAAATCTATACCGACGAGCCGGAAATCTACACGCTGGTGGCGAAGCTGATTTCCGTGTCGGCTTTCCTGCAGCTGTTTGACGGGTTGCTCAACTTCTACGCCGGCGGCCTGCGCGGCATCGGCGACACGGGATTCCTGATGAAATCGTCCATCGTCTGCGGGTTCGCGCTGTTCGTGCCTCTCGCCGCCCTGTTCATTTTCGGCTTCGGCTGGGGCAGCATGGGCGCCTGGCTTTCCCTGTACCTGTACCTGACCATTTTTGCCGCCGTCGTCATGTACCGTTACTACAGGACGGACTGGCTCAGCGTGCGGCTGAAATCGGCGGACGACCGCGCGGCCGGACCGGCGGCGGTGTGAAGCGGCATGTTTGGCCGATGAGGACATTTTGTCCGCAACGGCCGTGAAAACCCGGGTTTTTTCGCGTCGATGAGGACAAACTGTCCGCAATGGCCGTGAAAACCCGGGTTTTTTCGCGTCGATGAGGACAAATGGTCCGCAACGCCGTTCCGCTGCTCAGCTCAGAAACTTCCGGGTATGCTTGGTGCCGTCGTGGGAAAAGAGCACCTTCTTGTTTTCCACCACCGTTTCCAAATGGACGGGTTTGCCCCACAGACGCACCACGTAGGGAAGCGTTTTTTCCACGTACTTCAGGTCCAGTTCGATGCCTTCGTACTCGTGGCGAAGATACAGTTCCCCCGCCATGCGGTAGTCGCCGTCGACGGCGACGATGTACGGAAAGCCGCCGTTGATCCGCGACCGGATCAGCTGCTCCCGCACGTTTTCCCACGCCTTGTCGGACACGCGCCATTCGGGCCCCTTTTTTTCGAACACGAACAGGTCGAGCTCCTCCGTCAGCTCCTTCGTCAAATAGTTCCGGATGAACGAGGTGTCCATGTCGAATTCGCGCACGTCGAACAATTTTTCGCGGCCGTACCGCTTCTCGATGTCCTCGAATATTTTCAGTCCGAGGAGATACGGGTTCAGGGTGAACCGGGACGGCTGCAGCACGGACGCGTTGAGACGGGCGAATTCGATCGTTTCTTCGGGCGTCAGGTCCATCTCCCGCAGGATGCGGAGATGCCAGTACGACGCCCAGCCTTCGTTCATGATTTTCGTCTCCAGCTGCGGCCAGAAGTAGTACATTTCATCCCGGATCAAACCGAGCACGTCCTGCTGCCAGGGCTCCAGATGGCGGGAATGCTTGATGATGAACCAGAGCAGGTCTTTCTCCGGCGGCGATTCGGGCTCGGACGGCTTGGCGTCCCGTTCCGGTTCCCAGTCGTCGTCGAGCCGCCACAGGTCTTCATAGGTGAGCGTCCTCCGTTCCTTGCGGCGCCGCTCCTCTTCCCGTTGCCGCGCTTCCTCCGCCCGCAGCCGGTCGATGCCGTAGGGATGGATCACCGACGGATCGATGTGTTCCTGGATGGACAGGGCGGCATCGAGGAACCGTTCCACTTCCTCTGCGCCGTATTCCAGCTCGTATTCCCGAATGCGCTCCGCAGCGGCGGCCATGCTTTCCACCATGTTGCGGTTGGTGTGGCGGAAGCGGATGTTGTTTTTGAAAAAGTCGCTGTGCGCCAATACGTGGGCGACGATCAGCTTGTTCTGGATCAGCGTGTTGCCGTCCAGCAGAAAGGCGTAGCACGGGTCGGAATTGATGACCAGCTCGTAGATTTTGCTGAGGCCGAGGTCGTAGTGCATTTTCATGAGCCGGAACGATTTTCCGAACGACCAGTGGCTGTAGCGGGTCGGCATGCCGTAGGCGCCGAAGGTGTAGATGACGTCCGCGGGGCAGATCTCGTACCGCATCGGATAATAGTCAAGGCCGAACCGGCGGGCGATGTCGCTGATTTCCGCAATCGCTTCTTCCAGCTGCCGAAGCTCCCCGTCCTTCATGCCGGTTCCCCCCCGCGGGAGAAAAACGTCTTGAGCGCCTGATACACTTCGCCTTTCTCGCGGATGAGGCAGGTGCGGAACCGGGGATGGCGGATGTTGCGGTAGGCGGCCATCAGCGTGCTCGACCGGTTATATTGGTTGATTTCGCCATACCCGAACAGGCTGGAGGCGTCGATCAGCCGGCGGAGCAGCTGGACGCACCGGTCGTTGTCCGAGGACAGGTTGTCGCCGTCGGAGAAATGGAACGGGTAAATGTTGTACCGCCCTGGCGGATAGCGCTCGCCGATGATGTCCAGCGCCAGCTGGTAGGCGGAGGAGCAGATCGTGCCGCCGCTTTCGCCGCGGTGGAAAAACTCGTCCTCCGTCACTTCCTTCGCTTCCGTATGGTGGGCGATGAAGACGATGTCCACGTGTTCGTATTTGCTGCGCAGAAAGCGGACCATCCAGAAATAGAAGCTCCGCGCCACGTACTTCTCGAACGCGCCCATCGAACCGGACGTGTCCATGATCGCCAGCACGACGGCATTCGATTCCGGACGCCGGACTTCTTCCCACGTCTTGTAGCGCAGATCATCAGGCGAAATGCCGCCGATGCGGGGATTCCGGTTCAGGGCGTTGCGCCGCAGGTTTTCGAGAATCGTCCGCTTTTTGTCCAGGTTGCCCATGGCGCCGGTTTTCCGGATGTCGTTGAAGCGGATGTCCCGCACCGAGAACAGGTCCTTCTCTTTCCGCTCCAGGTTGGGCAGTTCCAGCTCCTCGAACAGGATGCTCTCTATGGCGGCCAGATCGATTTCCGTTTCGTACACGTCTTCCCCGGCCGCATCGCCGGCTCCGCTGCCGCGTCCTCCCGGACCGGGAGCGGGATCGGCGGCGATCACGTCGCCCACCTTCGCATGGCCGTTTCCCTGGCCGACGTGTTTCATTTTTTGCAGGTTGTAGCGAAAACGGTATTCATCCATGCTGCGGATCGGCACCTTGACCACCTGGCGCCCGTCCGAGATGATGATGCGCTCTTCCGTCAGCAGATCGGGCAAGTTCCGGCGGATGGCTTCGCGGACTTTCTGTTCGTGGCGAAGCTGATCCTGGTACCCCTTGCGGTGGAGCGACCAATCTTCGCGGGAGACGATGAACCCCGGGTCCGTCATGGCCAAGCCACCTCCCGTTTTCATCTATATTCTTCATCTATATTCAGGAGGCGGACGGAAAAACACAGCCGGCGGCCGTCATGGACGGGACCGCGGCCTGCGGACGGGGCGCCTGCGTCATGGCTGGCGGAAAAACGGTCGGGAGGAGAGGGTTTGCCGCGGTCTGCGGGGGAAGCGGAGGCCAGCGGCAGGACGGGGGCAAACGGCCGGCCGGAGGGGATGCGCCGCGGGCCGTCCGCGCGCCGCGGATTTGAGCCGGCGCGCGGACGGGGGTATACTGAAGTTGGCCATCCGTCAAACCGCGAATCGGCCGAAAAATCCGAGGAGGCCGATCACGAGAGCCAGCATCACGAGGGCGCCGTTCAGGACGATGCCGATGAAGGCGTACAATCGACGCCGCTGCGGCATGAGAAGTCCGGCGATGCCCAGTGCCGCGCCGATGAACGTGATGAACGACGCCAGCACGATGAGCAGGGCGCCGATGACAAGCATGGGCGCCTCGTCCAGGATCGCTTTCGTCAGCTCCTCGTCCGACATCGTGTCGTTCACCGCGGCCAGCAGCATGTCCGGATCGACGGAGGCAATGCCGATGAAACCGACGGCCGCCAGGACGAGGGCGGCAACGGCGATGATGAAGGAGGCGATGCCGGGACCGGCGTGGGGAAGAGACTCGTTGGCGGGATCGTGCGCGGGATCGTTGGCGGAACGGTTCGCGGATTCCATCGCCAGGCTCCTTTCATTTTTTTGTTTTCCCAATCATAGCGAAAATGAGAAACACAGTAAAGGAGAGACGGCACTTGGACAGAAAATGGTTCGCGGCGGGCTGCGTGCAGGCGGCGCTGGCCGTGGCGCTCGGCGCCTTCGGCGCGCATGCGCTGGAGGGCGTGCTGACGGAAAGCGCAAGAGACACGTACGTCACCGCCACCCGGTACCACATGTTCCATGCACTTGGATTGTTCATGGCGGCCTGGGCCGCGTCCGCGGGAGGCAGGCCGCGCTTCGCTCGGGCGGCCGGGTGGCTGTTCACGGCGGGGATCGTGCTGTTTTCCGGAAGCCTCTACGTGCTGGCACCCACGGGCTTCAGTCCGCTCGGAGCCGTCGCGCCGATCGGCGGCACCTGCTTTGTCGCGGGCTGGACGGCGCTGGCGCTTTCCCGGCGGAATAATGACAAATCATGACAAAACTTTCATTCACGGAATGGAAAAAGTGTGATAAACTGAAGTCAATGTGACAAGATCCGGCCACCGGGAAAATGGATGAGGGAGGTAACGCGTGAAAAATCAAACCTCGGCCTTTTCCGCGATAACGGACAAGAAAACGCGACTCGTCTCCGCTGCGGCACTGATTGGAATCGTTGTTCCCTGGTTGATTTTTTCCTGGTGGTTCTTCGATCGTGATTATCCCGGAAAGCCTGGTCTTGTTGCGGCGGCGCTCGTCAGTCTGGCATCCGCTTTGCTGGCTGTCCGATACTGGATGCGGGCCATGCACCGGTCGCTTCGCGTGGCCGGCCGGCAGCTGTCGGATGCGGATCGGCTGGTGGACGCCCTTTTTGTCGACAATCCCCTGCCGATCGTCATGCTGGACCAGGAAGGCCGCTTCATCCGGATCAACGACGCGGCCCTCAGGCTGAGCGGGTATTCGTCCGCCGGTGACCTGCTCGGGAAGAAATTTGAAGTCGTGGTAAGCGAAAACGAACAAAAAAAGTCGAAAGTGTTCGCCAAGCAGGCGTTCAAGGGCCAGGTGCAAACGTTCGAGAGCGCCATCACCCACAAGGAAGGATACCGCGTCGACCTGCAGGTGTCCCTGGTGCCGGTCCGCCGGTCGGAAGACGACGAGGTCGAGGCGCTCATGGCCATTTTTCAGGACATTTCCGACACGAAACGATCCATCGAACGGATCCGGTATTTGGCATACTATGACGACATGACCGGCATTCCGAACCGGAAATTTTTCCGCGACCAGCTGGAAAACGCCCTGCTCCTGGCCGATTACAACCGGTCGCGGATCGCGGTGCTGCTGGTCGACATCGACCGGTTCAAAATCTACAACGACACGTTCGGCCACGATGCCGGCAACGTGCTGCTCCTGCAGGCGGCGGAGCGGCTCACCCACTGCGTGTCGAACCATGACGTGCTGGCTCGCATGGAAGGCGACGAATTCGCCATTTTTTACACCGACGTGTCGGGTCGGGACGAAGTGCAGGAGCACATCGACCGGATCCGCGCGGCATTCCAGACGCCTTTCGAATGCCAGGGCTTCACGATTGCCATGACGGTGTCGATCGGGGCGGCGCTCAACGAGAAACCGGGCGTCGACGCCGACACCCTGATGAAGCGGGCCGACGTCGCCCTGTCGCGGGCGAAGGAAATGGGCCGGGATACATACCAATTCTATATGGAGTCGATGGAACAGGGGGCGCTGGACCGGCTGACGCTGGAGACCCATCTGCGCTCGGCTCTCCTGCGCAACGAATTCGAACTGTACTACCAGCCCCAGGTCAACATCGTGACGGGCGAAGTGGTCGGGGCGGAAGGGCTCCTGCGCTGGAACCATCCGGAGCGGGGCATCATCATGCCCCAGGAATTCATCGGGCTGGCGGAAGAGACGGGCCTGATCGTGCCCATCGGCGAGTTCGTCGTGGCGGAGGCGTGCCGGCAGGCGGTGCGGTGGAGAGAGCAGGGCCTGCCATGCCTGCCGATCTCCGTCAACCTGTCCCTGCGCCAATTTCTGCAGCCGAACCTGGCGGAGCGGATCGAGCAGATCCTGCGGGAGACGGGCATGGAACCGTACCGCCTGGAGCTGGAAATCACGGAGAGCGCCACCAGCGACGTGCAATATGCCAAGCGGGTGCTGCAAAATCTGACAAAGCTCGGCGTGCAGATCTGCATCGACGATTTTGGCACCGGTTACAGCTCCCTCAACTACTTGCGGCGGTTTCCGATCTCCCGCCTGAAAATCGACCGGTCGTTCGTGCGGGACGTGATGAACGACCAGCAGGATGCGCAGATCGTCAAGACGATCATCGCCATGGCCCGCCACCTCAACCTGAAGGTGATCGCCGAAGGCGTGGAAAACGAGGACCAGCAGCGGTTTCTTGAACAGCACCAGTGCCACGAGGCCCAGGGGTATTTGTACGGCAAGCCGATGCCGGCCGCCGAATTCGCCGCGTGGCTGGCCGCCCGCCGGGCGTGACGGCGGGGAGGGAGCAGGCCGTTCTCGAGAAAAAAGAACGCTTCCGGCCGCCGCGGAACAGGCGGCGCCTGAAGCGTTTTTCGTTGTCCGTCAGCTGGCGGTCATTTCGTCGATTTCCGTCAGCCTGACCGTGTAGACTTTCTTTTCGTCCACGTGGTAGACCGTCATGCTGTCCAGCGACTCGTCATAGTTCAAGATCCGGCACGGCATGTCCAGCTTCACGCCCCGGCCCTTGACCACCGTGAGGCGCACCAGATTGCGGTCGGTGATGTACCGGAAAATCTGGCCGATGAGCGGGGAGACCGGCTTCTCGCCCGCGGCGGGCGCCGGGCTGGTGCCGGCTGCTTCGTGCCGGCCGCCGGACTGGGCTTGCGGCTCCTGGCCCCGGGGTCTGTGCGTCCGTCCCGCAGTGCCGCCGGACGCGGCATCCCGGTGGCCGGCGCCGGCGGGCGACTTGCCGGCGCCGGCGGCGGCCGGCGCGCCGGTTGCGGGTGTTTCCCGTCCCTTCTGTGCCGCCGGGGACATCTTCTCCAGTGCGCCGGTTGCGGCGCCGTTCGCCTGCGACACGCGGAGGGATTCCTCGATCACGGCGCCGAGCCGGATCCCTCCGTTGATCCGGCAATCCAAGACGTCCGGGCAGTCGTTGAGCAGGGCGAGAAGCCGTTCCAGCGCCTGCCCGTTCGTCTTGCCCCGGACGAGAACGTCGAGGGAAAACAGGAATGACGGTTCATCCTGGCCGGAAGATCGGTTGCTGGTCATCGTTTCCATCCACCTTTGCTCCGATGTCTTTTTCTGTCGTTTGCCGTGTCCATTGTACTGGTTTCGGTGTCGAGATATACATCAAGTATATGAAATTTGACGGATGCTGTCCATTAAAACTTGGGACCCCGGTCGGAAGGCAAAAAGGTCGGGATTTTCGCAAAGAGAGAGAAAAGCCCTTTTGCCGGACCGGTGGATGGAGTATAATGAATAAATCGGAATTGAGAATCATCGAGAATCATTGCGATCGATCTAAAATTATTATAAAATTAAAATTACTCGACGGTACTGCGGGACACGCGGCGCCGGGAGCAGAAAAACGGGAGGAATGACAATCCATGAGCAGCAACCAACTCCATTTCAAAATAGACGGCCTGCGGGCGTCTATTGACGGAAAGGAAATTCTGAAAGGCGTCGACCTTGAGGTGAAAGGCGGCGAAGTGCACGCCATCATGGGCCCCAACGGCACGGGCAAAAGCACCCTCGCGGCGGCGCTGATGGGCCATCCCCGCTACGAGGTGACGGGCGGCTCCGTCACGTTCAACGGGGAAGACGTGCTGGAGATGGAAGTGGACGAGCGGGCGCTGGCCGGCATGTTCCTGGCCATGCAGTATCCCGCCGAAATCCCCGGCGTGACCAACGCCGATTTCCTCCGCAGCGCCATCAACGCGCGCCTCGGCGAAGGAAACGAAATCTCGCTGATCAAATTCATCCGCAAAATGGAACAGAACATGGCCGCCCTCGGCATGGATCCCGCGTTCATGCACCGTTACCTGAACGAAGGGTTCTCCGGCGGCGAGAAGAAGCGGAACGAGATCCTGCAGATGATGATGCTCGAGCCGAGCCTGGTCATTCTGGATGAAATCGACTCCGGTCTCGACATCGACGCGCTCAAGATCGTGGCTTCGGCCGTCAACTCGATGCGCAGCCCGGATCGCTCCTTCCTGATCATCACCCACTACCAGCGCCTGCTGAACTATATTACGCCGGATCATGTGCACGTCATGATGCAGGGGCGCATCGTCAAATCGGGCGGCCCCGAACTGGCCCTCCGTCTGGAAGCGGAAGGCTACGACTGGATCAAGGAGGAGCTCGGCATCACGGACGAAACCGTCGGACAGGAGCCGGAAGAAGAGTTCAAAGTGCCGATGAACACCATTGCGCCGAAATTTTGACGCGGGATCAGGAGGATGAACGATGACGACGCAAACGGCTCTTCCGGTCGACCGCAATGCCGTGGCGGCTTTGTCCAGGGAATTGCAGGAACCGGAGTGGATGACCGGTCTGCGCCTTGCGGCGTACGACGCGGCGGAGAAACTGGAACTGCCCAAATTGGAGAAAACCCGGATCGGCAACTGGTCGCTCTGGGATTATGGCACCCATAAATGCGAGCAGCCGCTTGCCGGCATGGACCAGCTGCCGGAGCAGGCCCGGCGGCTGCTGGAGGACGATGTGAAAGATCACCTGCTCGTGCAGCACAATTCGTCGGTGATCTACAATGCGCTGCCGGAAGATCTCCGCGCGAAGGGCGTCATTTTCACCGGCCTTGCCCAGGCGGTCCGCGAACACGGCGACCTGGTGAAAGCCCACTTCATGCAGGCGGTGAAGACGGACGAAAACGTGCTGACCGCCCTGCACGCCGCCCTCTGGAACGGCGGGGTGTTCCTGTACGTGCCGAAGAACGTGAAGGTGGAAGTGCCGCTTCACGCCCTGTTCCTGACCGATGACGCTTCCGCCTCCTTCGTGCCCCACGTGCTGATCATCGCCGACGAAAACAGCTCGGTCACGTACGTGGACCATTATGCCGGGACGCCGTCGGGCGGCCGGCTCGTGCACAACGGCGTGGTGGAGGTGTTCGTCAAGCAGGGCGCCCGCGTGCAGTTCGCCTCCATCCATGAATTCGGCGCGCCCGTCACCGATCTGACCTATCGCCGCTCCATCGTCGGCCGCGACGGCCGCATCGACTGGGTCATCGGCGAGATGAACCAGGGCGACACGATGGTGGAGACGATGTCCCTGCTGGAAGGCAACGGCGGCGTTTCCGATTCGAAAGTGATCTGCGTCGGCACCGGCGAGCAGAACATCAATCTGACGACCCGGGCCGTGCACGTCGGCATGAACACGGCGAGCGACATGGTGACCCGCGCCGTCATGCGCGACAAGTCCACGGCGATCATCAACGGCATCACCAAGATCGAGAAAGGCGCCACGTTCGCCAACGGCCAGCAGACGGAACGCGTCCTGATGCTGAGCCCGGAGGCGCGGGGCGACGCCAACCCGATGCTGCTCATCGACGAGGATGAGGTGATGGCCGGCCACGCCGCCAGCGTCGGGCAGGTCAACCCGGAACAGGTGTACTACATGATGAGCCGCGGACTTTCCCGGGAGCTGGCCATGAAGCTCATCATCTACGGCTTCCTGGCGCCCATCGTTTCGGAAATTCCGATTTCGTCCCTGGAGCAGCAGCTGAAGACGGTCGTCGAGAGGAAGCTCGGGCAATGATCGGGCGTGACATTCGCAAATGGTTTCCGATCCTGCACCAGGAGATCAACGGCAAGCCGCTCGTCTATCTGGACAGCGCCGCCTCTTCGCAGCGGCCCGTGCAGGTGATCGAAGCGATCAAGCGGTATTACGAACACGATCACGCCAACGTGCACCGCGGCGTCCATACGCTGGGCGCCCGGGCGACGGACATCTATGAAGGGGCGCGGGAGAAGGTGGCCCGCTTCCTGAACGCGGCGTCCGCCGACGAGATCGTGTTCACCCGCGGGACGACGTCGGCGCTGAACCTGGTCGCCTCCAGCTATGCCCGTTCCGCATGCGGGCCCGGCGACGAAATCGTGATCACGCCGATGGAACACCACAGCAACCTGATTCCGTGGCAGCAGGCGGCCAAGGCAACCGGCGCGACGCTGAAGACGATTCCGCTGCAACCGGACGGCACCATCAGCCTGTCCGACGCGGAGAAGACGATCACGGAGCGGACGAAGGTCGTGGCCGTCACCCACGTGTCCAACGTGCTCGGGGTCGTCAACCCGGTGGCGGAGCTGGCCAGGATCGCCCACCGGCACGGCGCGGTGCTGGTGGTGGACGGCGCGCAGAGCACGCCCCACATGAAAATCGACGTGCGGCAAATCGACTGCGACTTTTTCGCCTTCTCCGGGCATAAAATGTGTGGGCCGACGGGAATCGGGGCATTGTATGGAAAGAAAACGCTGCTCGAGAAGATGCAGCCCGTGGAGTTCGGCGGCGAAATGATCGATTTCGTCACGCTGGACGATTCCACGTGGAAGGATCCGCCCCACCGTTTCGAAGGGGGAACGCCGAACATCGCCGGCGCCGCCGGTCTCGCCGCGGCCATCGATTTTCTGGAGTCGGTGGGCATGGACGAAATCGAGCGGCACGACCGGGAAATCACGGCCTACGCCCTTGAGCGGATCCGGGACGTTCCCGGCATCCGGATTTACGGGCCGACAGAGCAGCGCGCCAGCCTGATCACCTTCAATCTGGACGACATTCATCCGCACGACGTGGCCACGGTGCTGGACGCGGAAGGCGTGGCCATCCGCGCCGGCCACCATTGCTGCCAGCCGCTCATGAAATGGCTCGGCGCACCGGCGACGGCCCGCGCCAGCTTCTATCTGTACAACGACACGGAAGACGTGGACCGGTGGATCGCGGCCCTGGTCAAGACGAAGGAGTTCTTCGGCCATGCACTTGGATGAATTGTACAAGCGGGTCATCATGGACCACTACAAATCGCCCCGCAACAGGGGAAGCTTCGATGACGGCGCCGTGACGGTGGAGCTGAACAATCCGACCTGCGGAGACCGGATTTCCCTGCAGCTCAAGCTGAAGGACGGCGTCATCGAGGATGCCCGGTTCGACGGGGAAGGATGCTCCATCTCGCAGGCATCCGCCTCCATGATGACGGTGGCCGTCAAAGGCAAGACGGTGGATGAAGCGCTCGCGATCGCCGACGATTTCTCGGCGCTGATGACCGGGAAAGAGCCGGATTTCGAATACGAAGACATTCTCGCGCTGTCCGGGGTGACCAAGTTCCCGGCCCGGATCAAGTGCGCGACGCTGGCCTGGAACGCCCTGAAGAAAGGCGTCCAGGACCATGCGAAACATTGAAGCGAAGGAGGCGTGACGCCCATGGCCAAAAAAATGCCCGAACTGGAAGCCTACAAATACGGCTTCCGCGACGAACACAAAGCGGTGTTCCAAACGGGCAAAGGTTTGAGCCCCGACGTCGTGAAGGCCATCTCCAGCCTGAAGGGCGAACCGGAATGGATGCTGGATTTCCGCCTGAAGGCGCTGGACATTTTCCTGAAGAAGCCGCTTCCCCGCTGGGGCGGCAATCTGGACGACCTGGACTTCGACGACATCCAGTATTACGTGAAACCGTCCGAGAAGCAGGGCCGTTCGTGGGATGAAGTGCCCGAGGAAATCAAGCGGACGTTCGACAAGCTGGGCATTCCGGAGGCGGAGCAGAAATTCCTCGCCGGGGTTTCCGCCCAGTACGAATCGGAAGTGGTGTACCACAACATCAAGAAGGAGCTGGCGGCGCAGGGCGTCATTTTCATGGACACCGACACCGCCCTGAAGGAATATCCGGAGCTGTTCCGGGAATATTTCGGCACCGTCGTGCCCCCGACGGACAACAAATTCGCCGCGCTGAACAGCGCCGTCTGGTCCGGCGGCAGCTTCATCTACGTGCCGAAGGGCGTCAAGGTGGACATTCCGCTGCAGGCCTATTTCCGGATCAACTCCGAAAACATGGGGCAATTTGAACGGACCCTCATCATCGCCGACGAAGGCAGCTTCGTCCACTACGTCGAAGGCTGCACGGCGCCGATCTACACCACCAATTCGCTGCATGCGGCCGTCGTGGAAATCATCGTGAAGAAAAATGCCCGCGTGCGCTACACGACGATCCAGAACTGGGCGCCGAACGTGTACAACCTGGTGACGAAGCGGGCCGTCGCCGAAGAAAACGCCACGATGGAATGGATCGACGGCAACATCGGATCCAAGCTGACGATGAAATACCCGGCCGTCATCCTGAAGGGCCGCGGCGCCAAGGGACACGTCATGTCCATCGCCGTCGCCGGCAAAGGCCAGCACCAGGACGCCGGCGCGAAGATGATCCATCTTGCGCCCGAAACGACGTCGACGATCGTGTCGAAATCGATCAGCAAGCAGGGCGGCAAGGTGACCTACCGCGGGCTGACGTCCTTCGGCCGCGATGCCGCGGGGTCGAAGGCCAACATCCAGTGCGACACGCTGATCATGGACAAAGAATCGACGTCGGACACGATCCCGTACAACGAAGTGCGCAACGACAACATCATCCTCGAACACGAAGCCACCGTGTCGAAGGTGTCCGAAGAGCAGCTGTTCTACCTGATGAGCCGCGGCCTGTCCGAGGCGGAGGCGACCCAGATGATCATCATGGGCTTCATCGAGCCGTTCACGAAGGAACTGCCGATGGAATACGCCGTCGAGATGAACCGGCTCATCAAGTTCGAGATGGAAGGTTCGATTGGATAATCTTCCGGTGTGCGGTGATAAAAAGGCAGCTGGGATAACCCGGCTGCCTTTTTGGTTTGAGAACCCTTTTTTATCGCGGATGGGTGCTGGAGCCGGATCCGCACGAACGCCGGCAAAAAATGGCCAGTCGCGGAGGACAACCCGTTCCGGACCGCCATACACTGTATCAGACAGGCCGGCGGGGGCCGGCGGCCCCGCGGCGGACAAGCCGGCGCCCGGGAAAGCCGACGGTCCCCGCCGGTCTGGTTCAGCGGTCGGAAGGGAGGCCGGTCAACCGATGATCGACTGGAAACGAAAGCTCGCCAGCCGGAAATTCTGGGCCCTCGTGGTTGCCGTTGTCACCAGCGCCCTCGTGCTGGCCGGCGCCGGCGAGGACACCATCGTGAAAGTGACCGCCCTGGTCACGTCGGTGGGCGCCGTGATCGCCTATATTTTGGCCGAAGCGCAGGTGGACTGCAAAAACGGTAACGGCAACGGCTACGGAAACGGCATCGGAAACGGCGATGCCAGCGGTCATGCCGGCCGCCATGAGGGCAACGGCCCAAATGGCAGCGGCAGCGGCGGGAAGGAATCCGGAAAAAGGAGCGGCGGACGATGAAGGCCGCCGATTTCATTGCCCGCGTCGCGCCCGTCGCCGTCCGGCTCCGCCTGGAAGGTTCGCCGATTTTTCCGTCCCTCCGGATCGCCCAGGCGGCCCACGAAACCGGATGGACCCTGCACGAATGGAACAATCTCGTCGGCCTGAAGGCGGGCAGCGGCAAGCCGACACCGTACTGGGACGGGACCGTCAAAGTGACGCGGACGTGGGAAGTGATCGGCGGCCAGCGTGTCGAAACGGCGGCCAGCTGGCGCGCATACAAGTCCATCGAGGACTGTTTCCGCGACCAGGACCTGCTGTTTGCCGGCAGCCGCTACGCGCGGGTACGGGCGGCCCGGACGCCGGAGGAACAGGCGGACATGCTCCAGGCGTGCGGCTATGCGACGGATCCCCGGTATGCGGAAAAATTGAAGGCTGTCATGGCCGCGTACAACCTCGTCCAATACGACAGGGAGGCGTTGAGGATGCAGGAAGTGATCAAGTCGATGGAAGAGCGGCTGAAGCGCCTCGAGGAAAAAGCCGGCGAACTGGAAAAACGGCTGAACCCCGTTCCGGCGCCGGCCTGGTTCGTGGCGGAATTCGGCAGTGCGGACCTCGGCGGGCTCATCCGCGAACCCGCCCTCATTCCCGAAGCCTGGCGCGCGCTGGCCGTGGCGCTCCGGGCGCAGAGGAAGGCTTGAGGCACGAGGAAGCCCCGGCGGCTTTGCCGCCGGGGCTTTGTTTCGATTCGCGGCCGGCGTGCGGCGCCGTTCAGAACAGCAGCGGGTCCGACCGGATGATGGCCAGCGTTGTCAGCACATAGGCCATCGGCGGCACGAAGGAGATCAGGCCCAGGACGAGGCCCGCCTTCGCGTGGCGATGGCGGCGCAGATTGACACTGCCCAGGATGACGGCCGCGATGCCGAGCAGGATGCCGAAAACCGCGAACAGGAGCGACACGTTGAACACGAGGGCAAAAATGCCGAACACCATGGCCGCCTGGCTGGGGGCGTGGTGCCCGACGTTTCCGGCGCGTTCCGGCGGTTCGCCGGCCGGCTCGCCGTCCGGATTGGCGGCCGGACAAACATCCGCAGGGACCGGCACGTCCCGTTCCATCATCATTCCCCCGAACGCTGAAGTGAGTCGCTTTCATTGTACCATGCCGTCGCATAATTTTGCAGATTCGGCAAAAGCTACGAATGATGCAACCACGGATGAGACGAAGCAATGAGAGGTGTGGCGGCATGAAACGGATTTCGCAAGGCGGAGGGACGGGCGTGCGGCGATGGCGGCGGCTGCGGCGGGCGGCCGTTGCCGGGTTCATGGCGGTCCTCGTCCTGCTTGCCGGCTGCGCCGGCGACCGGAACGCCGGGGGACCCGGCCGGACCGAAAACGGCGCGAATGCCGGCGAAGGGACGGGCACCGTCCGGTCGCAAGCGGACGATGCCACCGACCGGTTCCGCCTCCGCTCGCTCGACGCCGGAGAAGACGGCGGCGAGACGGACCGGCAGGAGGACGGCATCATCCGGCTGCTCTACCGAAACGGGCAGCCGTACGTGCCGGTCGGCGAACTCGCCAGAGAGCTGGAGTTCAAGACGAGCCGCGATCCGGAGACGGGCCAGCTGCGCATCGGCGACAACGACGTGGCCTTCGAACTGAAGGCCGGGTCGACGGAAGCTTCCCGCTTCGGCGATCCGGTGAAGCTGGACGGACCGGCGATCGACATCAACGGCGAGCTGTACATTCCTCTCGTGACGGTCCGGACGCTCTTCTCCGGCGTGTTCGACTATGAAATCGACGGCGGCGCCATGCGGCTGAAACCCCAGGAAGAGCCAACCGGCGGGGATGATCTGCCGGATTTCCGCGACGACCCGAACGATCCGTCCGCGAAACGGACCGGGGCCAAACCGACTTCCGCGGCGCCGGCGGACATGCCCGCCGGCGCCGCGCTGAAGGACATCGACGTCGATGCCCTGATCGAGACGGCCCACCAATACATCGGCGTCCCGTACGTATTCGGCGCCAAACCGTACCCGCAGTCCAAAGTGTTCGACTGCTCGTCCTTCGTCCAGTACGTGTTCGGCAAGTACGGCGTCAAGCTGCCCCGTTCCAGCCGCAAGCAGGCGCAGGTGGGCCAGCCCGTCAGCCGCACGTCGCTCCGCAAGGGGGATCTGCTGTTCTTCTACCTGCCCGGCCGGTACAAATCGAACGACATCGTCGGCCACGTGGGCATCTACATCGGCAACGGCAAAATGATCCATTCGTCCAACAAGCCGAAGGACGGCGTGCAGGTGACCGACATCAACAAGCCGTTCTGGAAAAAGACCTATTTGAGCGCGCGCAGGGTGGTGTATTGACGGCCGGAACCGAAAACGGCTCCCGCGAACCGGCATTCGCGGGAGCCGTTTTTTCGTCCGGATGTCCGCCGTTTCCGGGCGTCGGCCGGTTTTCGGCGGGCATCCTCACACGAAAATGGTTTCGATGGCCAGGTCCGTTCGTCTGGACAGGTCCACAAAGTCGTTCCGGATCTTCACCAGGGGCCGGAACGGGTCGTGCGGGTTGTTCATGATGATCGTGCCCGTCTGTCCGTCCTTGAACAGGATCCGCTTGCCGATGAAGTTCGGGATCATGTTCCGGATGAACGTATGGACGATGACCGGATCCAGCTCGGAAAAGCTGAGCCGCTGCAGCTCCTGCAGCACGTAGAGCAGGTCGCGCTTTTTCCGGTAGGCGCGGGGCGAGATCATGGCGCTGTACACGTCCGCCACCGCCACGATCCGGGCGTACGGGTGGATGTCGTCTCCCCGCAGGCCCTGGGGATAGCCGGATCCGTCCAGCCGCTCGTGATGCTGCAGGGCCACCAGGCCGAATTCGGGCCGCTCGGGCATCGAGCGGTTCAGGATGTGGTAGCCGTAGACGGTGTGGTTTTTGACCTTCTCAAACTCCTCTTCCGTCAGGCTGGCCGGTTTGTTGAGAATGGCGGGGTCGATTTTGCTCTTGCCGATGTCGTGGAGGTAGCCGGCTTTCGCAATGAGGCGGGCTTCCTCTTCCTCCTTGCCGAGCCAGCGGGCCAGGGTGTAGGAAATCATGCCGACCTGCACGCTGTGCTGGAACGTATACTCGTCCTGGTTGTTCAGCAACAGCAGCACGCTGACGAAGTCGGATTCCTTGCGGAGGTTTTCGATGAGCGGTTCAAAATCGCTCGTGACTTCGGACTCTTCGATCGAGCCGTCGTTGTTGACGCGCAGGTAATAGTCTTTCATGCCCTTGACGGCGCTTTCAAAACGGGGCCCCGCTTGTTCCACGATCTGCTTCGCCTGCGGAGGCGGCGTATAATCGTCTTCTTCCGGCTGCCGATAGTCGATCTCCACGTATTCGATCCGATGGTTCCGCAATTTGACGATGTCTTCGGACGTGAGGATCTTGTTCTTGGGCAGCACGAACAGGCCGTAGGGATTGAACACATCGCTCAGCAGACGGTCCCCCACCTGCAGATCATAGACATGGACTCTCACATTCCAGGCCTCCTTGACACCGGGATGCTACCCATATAATAGCAACATGCTTCGACGATTGACAACACGTGTCGAACCTTGTTTCAAACTCCGCCTGAAGAAATCCGCCGACTTATTGTATAATGGGCCTTGAGACGAATCGGGAAAAAAGCCGGGGGGAACCTCTGTTGACGGGGGCCTTGCAACGACTGATCCTGCTGCACACGAACGATCTGCACAGCTGTTTCGAGAACATGCCGAAGCTGGCGGCCGCCATCCGGCGATACCGGGCCGCGGAGCCGCCGGACGCCATTCTTGTCGTGGATTGCGGCGACCATATGGACCGCATGCGAAGCGAAACGGAAGGCACGGAAGGGGCCGCCAACGTGGCGGTGCTGAACGCGATCGGCTGCGAGGCGTTTCTTCCCGGCAACAATGAAGGCCTCACGTTCACCCGGCCGCAGCTCGACCGCATGTTTTCGTCCGCCCGATACGCCGTTCTCGGGACGAATCTCGCCAGCCGGACGGGAACCCCGCCGGCTTGGCTGAAGCGGACCCTCGTCCTGGAGAAGGCCGGACGGAAAGTCGGGCTCGTCGGCGTCACCGCCCCCTACAACGATTTTTACGGTCCGCTCGGCTGGCATGCGGAAGATCCTTTCGCATCCGTCGAGCAGGCCGTCCGGGAGCTGCGCGGCGAAACGGATCTCGTCATCGTCCTGTCCCACGTCGGCCTCCGGTTCGACCGCGAACTGGCCGCTCGCGTGCCGGACGTCGACTGCATCGTCGGCGGCCATACCCACCATCTGCTGGAGCGGGCGGAGCGGGCCGGCAACGCGCTGATCGGCGGCGCGGGCAAGCTCGGCACGCATCTCGGCGTCATGGAATTTTTCTTCGCCGAAGGAAAGCGGCGGCCGGTTTCCATGCGCGGGTATGCGGTTTCCGTCGAGAATGAGCCGGATGACGAAGAGGTGGCCGCCCTGATCGAACGCGCCCGTGCCGCCTCGCGGCGGGCGCTGGACCGTCCGGCGGCGGTGCTCACGGAGCCGATCGGACACAACCCGCTGGCCGAATCGGAGCTGGGGAATCTGCTGGCGGACGGACTGCGCAGATGGACCGGCGCGGAGATCGGGCTCGTGAACGGCGGCCAGCTTTTGGGCGGACTATCCGCCGGCATCCGGTCGGAATTCGATCTTCTCAGCATTTGCCCGTCGCCGGTCAACCCGTGCAGCTTGCTGGTGACCGGCCGGGACATTCTCGAAGCCCTCGAGCAGTCGCTGGATGACACCCATGCCCGGATGGAGATCCGCGGATACGGATTCCGCGGCAAAGTGCTCGGCACGCTGTGCGCCAGCGGCATGACGGTCTGGTACGACGCCGCGGGCGGCGCGCGCCGGCGCGTCGTGGACGTCCGCGTCGGCCGGCAGCCGCTCGAGCCCGAACGGCTGTACCGGGTCGGCACCGTCGACATGTTCACCTTCGGCGCCGGCTATCCGACGCTGGGCAAGGGGGCGGACACGACGTACTACCTGCCGGAATTTCTGCGCGACGTGCTGCGCCGGCAGCTGTCGGACCGGCGGGCGGTCCGGATGAGCAAAATCCCCCGCTTCATTCCGGCCGCCGGACACAGATCGGCTTTTGAACGATGACGGTTGCCCCATCGCGCGCATTCCGTTACGATTAGCGTATAGGCCACCGGATGACGGCAGGGCGGTGAGACGGTCCATGCGTTTGGTTCCGATTTCCCGGTGCAAACCGGGCATGCGGCTGGCGAGGCCCATTTTCAATGAAGAAGGCATGGTGCTGCTCGGCGTGGACATGGAGCTGACGGACCATTTGATCCGCCGGCTCCGGGAACACGGCATCGCGTATTTGTACGTGGCCGATTCGCGCACCGATGACGTGGTCATTCCCGAACTCATCTCCCACGAAACCCGCCGGAAGGCGATGGCGCAAGTGCGCGCCTCGTTCCGACGGCTGATGAACGAGACGAACCGCCGGGCGAATCCCGGCCTGCTGGCGAGGGAATTCCGGGACGTCCTGACCATGATCATCGACGATTTGAGCGCCAACCGGGACGCCATGATCATGCTGATGGATTTGAGCCTGACGGACCTGTATCTGTACCAGCATTCCATCAACGTCTGCCTGTACGCCGCCATGCTCGGCATGCACGCGGGCTACGACCGCGACGCGCTGACGGCCCTCGGCCTCGGCGCCCTGCTGCACGACGTCGGAAAGACGAAAATTCCCCTGGACATCCTGACCCGGAAAGGGCGGCTGATCGCCGAGGAATGGGACATCATCAAGTCCCACGCGGAACTGGGCTTCCAGATGCTGAAAGACGAGCCGAACATCCCCCTGCTGTCGGCCCACTGCGCCCTGCAGCACCACGAAAGGCTCGACGGCAGCGGCTACCCGCGCGGGCTTTCCGGGGACGACATTCACGAGTATGCCCAATGGATCGCGGTGATCGATTCCTATGACGCGATGACGACGCACCGGGTGTACCGTCGGACCCTGCTGCCCCACCAGGCGATGGACGTGCTGTTTGCAGGCGCCGGCACGCTGTACAACCCGTCGATGGTCAAACTGTTCAGGGACAAGGTGGCCGCCTATCCGCTAGGCGCCACCGTCCGCCTCAACACCGGGGAAACCGGCGTGGTGGTGGACATCAACGCGGCCAGTCCGATGCGGCCGGTCATTCGCGTGCTGGAAAACGAATGGGGCGAGCCGATCGCCCAGCCATACGAACTGGATTTGACGAAGCATTTGTCGATCATGATCGTGGACTATCTGGACACGGGCGCCTGACATCGATGCGGAACACCGCTTGGACCATAAAGAGGCGCCCGGAAGCAGGAGGAAACCATATGCCGCTCCAACCAACGGGGACGGAAGCCGTTCCGTCCATCTCTCCCCGGTTTGATCCGTGGGATCCGCTCCACTCCCGGCGCCGCCACGGCCGCCATGTGCTGACCAGCGTGGAAATCACCGTGTCGAATCTGTGCAACATGCGCTGCGAACATTGCGCGGTCGGCCACCAGCTCGTGCTTCGGGAAGGCGACAAGCGGTCCCTGGCCGAGCTTCTTTCCCGCCTGGACGAAGTCGAGCATCTGCAGACGATCAGCATCACCGGCGGCGAACCGACCTTCCTCGAAGACACGGTGGACAACTGGATCATCCCGATCTTGCGCTATGCCCGCGAACGCGGTCTCAAAAGCCAGCTCAACTCCAACCTGACCCTCGATTATGCCAGGTACGAGCGGATCGCCCCGCATCTGGACGTCATGCACATTTCCTTCAACTACACCTGCGCGGACGATTTCTACCGGATCGGCTTTGCCAACGCCGGCCGCCCGGTGCCCCGCGAAACGGCGTACCGGCTGTACGAGCGGATGATGGACAACGCGCGGCGGCTGAGCGCCGGCGGGCTCCTCGTGTCCGCCGAATCGATGCTCAACACGAGAACCCGGCCGCATCTGGCGGACATCCACCGGCTGATCGTGGAAATGGGCTGCTTCCGGCACGAAGTCCATCCGATGTACCAGAGCGATTTCGCGGAAGGACTGCCGGTCCTGACGCTGGACGAACTCCGGGAAGCGGTGGGAGAGCTGCTCGACGTCCGCGATCCGTCCGTCTGGATGCTGTTCGGCACGCTGCCGTTTTTCCGCTGCAGCGACGATCCGCGGGACCAGGCGCTTCTGGACCGGCTGGCGCAGGCGGAGAACGTCACCGTCCGCAACGATCCCGACGGCCGCAACCGGCTCAACGTCAATCTGTTTACCGGCGACGTCTATGTGACCGATTTCGCGTCCGTGCCGCCGCTCGGCAACATCGCCGCGGACCGGCTGGACGACGTGTTCGAACGGTGGCTGGACCATCCGTTGTGCCGCTCGGTCAATTGCCATTGTCCCCACGCCAATTGCTGCGGACCGAACCTGCTCGTGAAAAGCATGTACTATCCGTCCACCGATTTCACGGCGCGGCGCGCGGCGGGCGGATGACCGAATGGAGTGCTGCCGATGTCGATGAGAACGATCTTTTTCATCATCCTCGGGCTTGCCGTCCTGTACGTGATGTTCACCGCCGGCCTGCCGTTCATGCTGGCGCTTCTCGTCGCTCTGTTTCTTGAGCCCGTCATCCAGTTCATGATGCGGAAACTGCGGATGAACCGGCTGGCGGCGGCTTTGGTGACCAGCACCCTGTTCACGTTGGCGGTGGTCGGCCTGTTCTTCCTCATTCTCGTCAAAGTCTATTCGGAAACGATGGGCTTCCTGCGCAACCTGCCGAAGTTCATCGAACAGGCCAACACGATCATCCAGGATTTGCTGGCGCGGGCGCAGACCGCCTTCGACAACATGCCCGCCGAAGCGGTCGTTACGATCCAGAATGCGGCCGACGCGGGCGTCAATGCGCTGATCAACGGCCTCAGTTCCCTGTCCCGCTCCATGCTCAACCTGGCGGCCGTCGTGCCGAACCTGTTCATCGTGTTCATCATCTTCATCGTCGCCCTGTATTTGATGACCATCGCCATGAGCTCCATGAAGCAGTCGTTTCTGTCCTTTTTTGAAGAGGCGTCCCAGATCAAGGTCAACGACGTGCTGGAAAATTTGCGGACCTCCATCTTCGGCTTCATCCGCGCCCAGGTGATCTTAAGCGGCCTGACGTATCTCGCGGCCCTCGCCGGCCTCGTCATCCTGCGTGTCGACTACGCCACGGTCATCGCCCTCCTGATCGTCATCGTCGACATCCTGCCCGTGCTCGGCACCGGCTCGGTGCTCGTGCCCTGGGCGGTCATCAGCGCGGCGATGGGGAACTACCTGCTCGCCGTCGGGCTCGTCGTGCTGTTTCTGTTCATCACCGCCTTCCGCAAGATGGTCGAGCCGAAAATCATCGGCAACTCCATCGGCTTGAGCCCCCTGTCGACGCTCATCAGCCTGTGGGTCGGCTTCAAGCTGGTCGGCGTCATCGGCGTGTTTCTCGGTCCCATCGTCCTGATCATCTACAAGGCGATGCGGCGGGTCGGCCTCCTGCACATCAAAATCCGGTTCGAGGAGGCGTGACGCCAGGCGCGGCCATCGCGCCCGCCAAGTCCGGCCGTCATTGGCCCGGCGGAAAAACGAACAGCTGCAAAGAATGTGTGAATGCCCAGGAGCGATCCTGGGCTTTTTTACATATGGTAAAGGGAAACCAAGGCGCATGCCCGGCATGCGCCGGCGACGCAAGGAGGTACCCGTCTTGCACGATCAGGTTCGATTCTGGCACCCCTACATCGGCCCATTCGATCCGTGCCCGCCGATCCGCGTCAAGACGTACGTCGTGCCCCCCAACCAGTTCATCTGCTTCCAGCCGGCGGGTCTGCCCCAGTTTTCCCTGCCGGAGGCGCTTTGCCGCGGCACGCTGTGGCCGGCGCTCTTCAGCCCGTATCCGGCGGGGAGCAAGGCATGACGGCATGACGGAAAGGAAAGGAGCGACCGATCCATGGATCAGCGAACGGTCAAGAAAGACGAGCGGTTTTATCAGCTGCTGCAGCAGCTGCAGGAGACGGATTTTGCCCTCGTGGAGCTGAATCTGTACCTGGACACCCATCCGGACGACGAAGCGGCCGTCGCCCAATACAACGAACTGACGCAGCGGCGCTGGATGCTGGCCAGGGAGTATGAAACCAGTTACGGGCCGCTCATGCATTTCGGCCACAGCTACGGCCGCCTGCCGTGGGCATGGATCGAGACGCCGTGGCCCTGGCAGGTTTGAAGCCGGGCTGAAGATCCGCAGAAACCGGGAAAACCGAAAAGCCCGGAGGAACAGGAACACAAGGAGGACAACCGGCATGTGGATTTACGAGAAAAAGCTGCAGTATCCCGTCCGCGTCAGCAAATGCGATCCGCGCATGGCCAAGCTGCTGCTGGAGCAGTACGGCGGGGCGGACGGCGAGCTGTCGGCGGCGCTGCGCTATTTGAACCAGCGGTATTCGATCCCCGACAAAGTGGTGGGACTTCTGACGGACATCGGGACGGAAGAATTCGCCCACCTCGAGATGATCGCCACGATGGTCTACAAGCTGACGAAGGACGCAACGCCCGAACAGCTTCGCGCGGCGGGCCTCGATCCCCATTACGTCAACCACGACAATGCCCTGTTTTATCAGAACGCCGAAGGCGTGCCCTGGACCGCGTCGTACATCCAGGCCAAGGGCGATCCGATCGCCGATCTGTACGAAGACATCGCGGCGGAGGAGAAGGCCCGGGCCACCTATCAATGGCTGATCGACATGACCGACGACGTGGACCTCAAGGACGGCCTGAAATTTTTGCGCGAGCGGGAAGTCGTCCATTCCCTCCGGTTCCGGGAAGCGGTGGAAATTTTGAAGGCGGAGCAAGGCGCGAAACGGTTTTTCTAGCACGCGCTGCGGGTCGCCCCGGGCTATCCGCGATTGGGCCATCGCGAGCCCGGGCCATCCGCGAACCGCCGCGGGCCATTGCGGCAGCCGAGGTCGCGGCAGCGCCTTCGGCGGCCGCTTCATGACGGCGGTCCGTTTCCCTGGCGGAGGCTGACCCATCGACGGGCGCGCTCATGGGCCGGCGCCGTATTCGGCCAGCGTCCGGTCCGTGATGATGACCGTCGTCCGGAGGGGAATGTGCCGGTACAGAAATTCCACGTCCCGGTTGAGCATGCGGATGCAGCCGGAACTGACGGGCCGGCCGATCAGATGGGGCTTGTGGGTGCCGTGGATGCCGTATTTGTAGCCGTTTCCGATGTTGAGGCCCATCCAGCGGCTGCCGAGGGGGTTGTCCGGCGCGCCGCCGGGGATGCCGCGGGGCAGGTAATACGGATTGACCACCTTCGTCACGATCCGGAACGTGCCGGTCGGCGTCGGCTTGAGACGGCTCCCCGTGGCCACCGGAAAGCGGTAGACCGGCGTGTCGTTCAGCAGAACGTACAGCCGCTGTTCCGGCAGGCTGATCAGAAGATGGACGTCGTCTTCGACGGCGCGGGCGGCGGGCGCGGGGCGGACAAGCAGGAAGGCGGCGCACAGCACGATGCCGGCGGCCGTGCGCAGCGCCGCGGTACGGCAGTTCATGGTCCCATCACCTTCACCGGTAGCATGCGCCGGCGCCCGCCCGTTCATGCGGGGGCGCCTCCATCCGCGCGGGAGGCGCCCGTAAAAAAACGCCGTGCGGGATCAGGCGTTCACGGCGGTTTCGCTCCGTCCGGCCTGCTGGTGCAGCCACCTGGCGTATTCCAGCGGACGGGAGATGGCCCGGGCGTAGGCCGCCTTGTCGCCGATCCGGATGAACACCTGCCGGGACGGTTTGGAATTGACTTCGAGCAGCCAGATGTTCCGGTTGTGGTCCACCGCGATGTCCAGGCCGAATTCGCACAGACGGCCGAAGATCGATTCCAGCGTTTCGCCCATCAGCAGGCCGAAGGCGTAAATGTCTTCGGCGGTTTTCCGGGCCAGCCGGGGGTTTTGCAGCCAGTGGGTGAGCAGCTTCATCATCGGCACGGCGCGGCCGCCGCCGTGCAGGTTGCTGGTGACGCTGCCCGCCGGACCGACCCGTCCGGCGCAGCCCGTCACTTCCCATTTGCCGTTGCCGTTTTTCTGGACGAGCATGCGGTAGTCGTGCACGCTGCCGTTTTTGAGCCGCACGTCGATGGCCTGCTGGATGATGTACCGGTTGGCCGGTTTTTTGGCGACGACGAGGTTTCGCAGCTGCAGCAGGTTGACCCGCCTCTCGGGAATGATGCGGCGGCTTTTCGTTCGCCCGCGGACGGCATACACCCCTGGCGCCATGCGCTCGATGCGCAGGATGTCGCGGCCGCCGGTGCCGTGGATCGGTTTGAGGAACACCGTTTTCCGGGCGAGCAGTTCCCGGCGCAGGTCGTCGAACCGGCGATACAGCGTCGTATGCGGCAAAAACGGCCGGACGGCGGGCCGGCGGACGAGCAGCTGATACAGTTTCCATTTGTTGCCCATCGGCGAGCTGAGGAAGCGCAAGGCCGGATTGCGGCGGCGGAACGCGGCGATGGTGCGGTACCGGCTGATGGAGTGGAACCGGCTGCGGTCCATGAACAGGTCCGGGTAAGGGATCCACTTCCGCTTCCATTTGCGGGCGGCCGTGTCGTAGATGTGGGCATGGATGAGCCGCCTCGATTCGTCGACGTTTTCCGGCGTGAAGACGCAGACGTCCACGCCGAGCTTTTTCCCGGCCAGCGTGAGCAGCCTGAAATAGTGCCGTTCCTCGAACGTCCGTTTTCTGTTCAGGTAAAGGGTCAATACGCCCAGTGTCAGTTTCGGCAACTCGTTCACCTTCCTCCGGCGGGTTTCCGGACATTCGACTTTCGCTTCACCAGGTATGTGCTGTACTGGATCAGGCGCTTCAGGGACTTTTTGCGGATGTGGGGCTCATCGAATTTCATCGGTTTGGAGTTGGCTTCGAAAAACCAGAGCCGGGCCGCCTTGTCGACGCCGAGGTCCAGCGACAGTTCCCCCAGTTCGTGGCCGCTCGACTTCTCGATCCGCTTCGCCAGGAGAAGGGCGGTTTTGCGCACCCGTCCCAATATTTTTTTGGCGGCCTTCGCGTTGAAGGCGTTGGCGAGCAGCCTGCGGGGATTGTCGATGGAACCGCCGCGGGGCACGTGGGTGGTGATGCTGAACTCGCCCGCCACCCGGGCGCCGATGCCCGTCACTTCCCAGACGCCCTTGCCGTTTTTCTGGACGAGCACCCGCAGGTCGAAGGGCCGGCCGCCGCATTTGGCAAGGCGGATGCCTTGCTGCACGATGTATTCTTCGCCGCCTGCCAGTTCCACGATTTTCGCCTTCAGTTCGGTCTGGGTCGGGAACCGGTAGGCGAAATTGCCGTCCTTGTGCTGGACGTTCATCACGTAGCGGTTGCGTTTCATTTTCGGGCGCCGCTTCACCCGCATGATCCCCATGCCGGCCTTGCCCCGCACCGGCTTCAGGTACAGGAACGGGTACTTTTTCAGGAGGGGGACGAGGTTCAGGTCGGGGCTGAACTTGCGGGTTTCGGGCACGAAGCCCCTCGTCCGCTTGCTTTTGCTCAGCCATTTGAACAGCACCCATTTGTTGAAAAAACCGGGATTGAACAGCCGGATGCCGGGGTGCCGCAAACATTCCTCCAGCTTGGCGCGCACCTCCGGCAGCCATTCGTCTTCCCGCTGCGGAATCCGGTTGTAGACGACCTGGGGCGCGGGGAAAAAGCGCCGTTCCCAGATTTGCTTCTCGCTGTCGTAGCCGTACCCGATGATTTTGCGGGCCGACGGCTTCAGATGGCGGACGGTGGTGACGTACACCTCGACGCCGGCCGCCCGGCCGGATTCGATCAGGTCGATGAAATTTTTCCGGTTGCCGCGGAATCCTTTTTCATGGTCATCCATGGTCAGGATGGCGATGACGATCCCCGGCTCGTTCCGTCCGTGCGTCGTCGGCATCATGGCGATCCGTTCTCCCTCCCCGTCCGGAATCGGCTCAGATAGGCGCTGTATTCGAAAATGTGGCGCAGCGTCGCCGTGCCCTGGGCCTTGAGCGCCGGATGTTTGAAAATGGAGCGGCCGGGTTTGGCGTTGGCTTCAAACATCCAGATGTTGTCTTTCTGGTCGATGCCGATGTCGAAGCCGAGCTCGCCCAGCCGGTGCGGATAGTTGCGCTCGATCGCCTCCGCCAGCTGGATGGCGACCTGTTTGGCCTTGTTCAGCATTTCTTCCGCTTTGGCCGTGGAGCCGTAGATGCGGGTCAGGGCCGCTTCCGGCGTCATCAGCTTGCCGCCGCTGCGGACGTGGGTGGTGACGCTGCCGCGGCCCGCCCGCTTGGCGCCGATGCCCGCCGCCACCCATTCGTTGTTGCCGTTTTTGCACATGTGGAACCGGAAGTCGATCGGGCAGCGGTCCAGTTCGATCAGCCGGATGCCCTGCTGGATGACGTAGTGGCGCATCCGGTTGCCCCGGTTCAGGCGGGCGAGAAGGTGCGAGAACCGGTCGAAGCGGAGCAGGATGTTTTTGCCGCCCTGCCGGTACCGGCAAAAATACCCCTTGCGCGGGTGCCAGGTGAGGCGGAAGATGCCGTATCCGAGGCTCCCGGCGGTCGGCTTGAGGTACACGAAGGAATGCTTCTGGAGCATTTCCCGGATGCGGGCGCCGCTCGGATTGAAGTAGGACTCGGGCACGTAACGGGCGGCCGGGTCGCCGGCCAGCATCCGGTAGACGTCCCATTTTTCGAAGAAGCTCCAGTTGAAAATCGGGATGCGGCGCCGGACGAACCGTTCCTTGAACTGGTCCATGGACGGCAGCTTTTCCGCCTTGCGGCTCGGCAGCCGGTTGTAGACAACGTCGGGCAGCGGCACGGTTTTCCGGACGAAGCGGCCGCCGGGGGACAGAACATAGCCGTGGACCCGTTCATTGGCCCAGTCGATGTCCCGCGGCCGGAAGGCAAAAGGGACGGCCATGCCGCGGCCGACGCGCAGCAGGCTCCGGATGAGGCTGGTGCGGGAACCGAACAGGCTGCCCTGTCCGGGTCCCGTCGTCAGGATCCCGACGAGGGGGCCGAGGCGGACGGCGTTGTCCCCGATGCTCATGATCTGGCAGACGCCCGGCTGGGGGACGAGAAGCGCGGACCGGACGGCGGCGGGCAAAATGAGCTGCCGGCCTTCCCCCTTGACCGTCTTGAAGGCGAACTGTCCGATTTTGGACCCGAACCGGATGGTGACCGGCTTTTTTTTCTTCAGCTGAAGGGCTTTGGCCAACAGGCTCGTGACGTAGACCGACCGGTCGGCCTTCGCCGCGAAGCGTATCGTGCAGGTTGTCAAACTCATCAGGTTACCCTCCCAAATGGCCGATCCCGTAAATGACAGGCGTAAAGAATCGGGTTGACGATCGCGCGCCGCTCCGCATCCCGGTCTCCGATCCGGGCGAAAATGGCGCGGCCGGGACGGGAGTTTGCTTCCAGGAACCAGACGGAACCCGCCGGGTCGACGCCGAAATCGAGACCGGCTTCCGCCAGGCGGCCGTTTCTCCGTTCCAGCAGGCGGACGGCGCGGAACGCGAGGCGGCGGATCGTGGCCGCGATGTCTCCGGCCCGTTCGCCGAACTCGCCGCCAAGGATTCGCATCGCGTCGACGGCGGTTCCGCCGCCGTGCAGATTGCTCGTCAGGCTCCCCGGCCGTCCGACCCTTGCGGCCATGCCGATCCACTGCCAGCGTCCGGAGCCGTCCTTCTGCAGGAAGACCCGGATGTCGAAGGGAGCGCCGGAACGGGTCGCAAGGTGCAGATGCGGCGTGGCGACGTGGCGCCGCCGCGAAAGGAGCCCGGCCAGCCAGGCGTCCAGCTCGCGGCGGCGGACGAACGTCCGGCGCACCACTCCGTTGCGCCGGTCGCGCCCGGTGACCCGCCAGCCGGCGCCCGCCGGTTCCAGGCGGATGACGCCGCGGCCCTGGCGGCCGTCCACCGGCTTCAGCACCACGTCGCCCCAGGCCGCCAGCAGGCGGCCGACGTCGGCCGGGCCGGCGGCGAGCCGGTGGGGCGGCAGGTGGGCGCGCAGCACGCCGTCATCGGCCAGCAGCCGGTACACCCGGTATTTGTCCGGCAGCCCGATCCCGAGAAACCGGGTGCCGCCGGCCTCGCGCAGCCGGCGGGCCAGACCGCGGAGCCCCGGGGCGGGGCGGCCCGGAGAATAAAAAAAGCGGTCGTACACCAAATCGGGAAGCGGGAGGTTGCGGACTTCCCAGCGGCCCGTGGCGCGGTCGTACACGAAACCGGTCACCCGTTTGCCGATCCAGTCGACGCCCCGGGGCGTGAACACGTAGACGAAAAGACCGCGCCTCATCCCGGCTTCGGCCAGCAGCCGGTGGAAACGGGCGCCTTCGAACGGGGGGTATCCGTCCCGTTCGTTCGTCAGGATGCCGAGACAGCCTTTTCCGGCAGGCATGCGGCCACCCCGTTTTCGCTACAGATTGGCGAGATGGCGGAAGTATTGGACGAGCAGCCGGACGGACGGGCGGATGCCCTGCGCTTCGTTCAGCAAGCCGCTGTCGTTTTTGGCCGGCTTGGAGTTCACCTCGAGCAGCCACACGCGTCCGGAGCTCCGGTCCACCGCCAGGTCGATGCCGAGCTCGCCGAAGTGGGCGGGGATGCAGGCATCGATTCCCCGGGCGATGACGGCCGCCGCCTGCTTCAGCCGTTCGGTGACGCCCGCCTTGCCGGCGGCCAGGTTCGATTTCGCCACGGTCTGCTTGACGGGCGCGATGGTGCCGCCCTGCGCCACGTTCGAGACGAACCGTTCGCTGCCGGCGATGCGGGCCACGACGGACGTGATGTGCCATTTGCCGTTCCGGTCTTTCTGGGCGAGGGCCCGGAAATCGACCGGCCGCGTGCCGACGCGGATCAGTTCGAGCCCGCGCTGGATCTGGTAGCGGTTCACCTTCAGCTTGCCGGCCAGCGCCCGGATCAGGGCGTCGAGGCTGGCATACGACTGCCTCGTGTTCGTGCCGACGGTGGAGACGTCCACCTGGTAGCCGCCGCCCGACAGCTTCCGGGTGATCCGGATGATGCCCTTGCCGAGGCTGCCGGTCACGGGCTTGAGAAAGACGGTGCGGTAGCGGGTGCACATCCGGCGGAGCTGCGCCGTTCCGGTGTACGGATGGGATTCGGGCAAATAGCGCCGGGCGGGTTTGTATTTCCGGAGCGCGCTGAACACCTCGGTTTTGTCCAGGTATTTCTCATTGAAAACGCGGGTGCCGAACACGGTTTTCGCCCGGTTCAGAAACAGCTGCAATTCCGGAAGGCCGTCCAGCCTGCGGGACGGCAGCCGGTTGTAGATGACGTCGGGGACGGGAAAACTGGCTTTGTATTCCTGGCCCATCAGCGTCCAGCCCTCCACTTTCTCGCTCGTGGAACGGAGATCGTGGGGCGTGAAAAAATAAACAAAAACGCCTTCCGAGCGGCACGCATCCGTAAGCTCGCGGCAAAACGGCGTGATGATGCCGAATCGCCTGCCGGGCACGTTCATGATGCGCGGCAGCATGACGCCGACGAGCGGACCGAGACGGAGCGTGCGGGAGGCCGGCCGGTACGCCAGGCGAAGGGTCGCTCCCTGCGGTGCCAAACCCAATTGAAAAGCCAGTGATGCTCCGATGCGCAGTTCGTTTTTGGACGAGGAAACGGGGATGATGCGGACGGGGTGTTTGGCGGATCCGAAGCGGAGCACCACCGGCTGCCTGGTCGGGATTTTCCAACGTTTGACGACGGATTCGCTGAGCATGACCGTTTTTTCGTTGCCGTAGTGCAGGTGGGGATGAGTTCGCAGAAAGACCTTTGTATTGGACATGAAGCCGGAACTCCTTCCCTGGCAGTTGGATATGGAGCGGGTCAGTGCTATCATATGAGGACAGATTTCCCTTGGTGAAACGTTGACAAGGCATCGGCACAAAGCGGGCTCGAGGCCAAGGTTTCGCCGGGACGAAGAAGGAGTGGAGGGCCATCGGGATGGACACCGTCTATGTCATCGCCCTGGGGGTGGCGGTGGCCGCATTGATCGGCGGGGTGACGAACCATCTGGCCATCAGGATGCTGTTCAGGCCGCGCCGGCCATGGCGCATCGGGCGCTGGCGGGTTCCTTTCACGCCCGGGCTCATTCCGAAGCGGAAGGACGACATCGCCGCGTCCCTGGGCCGCGTGGTGGCCGGATACCTGGTGACGGGCGACGCGCTGGCGCAGCTGTTCGAGAGCGAGACGTTTGCGCAGCGTTTGGCGGAGGCGTGGAAAAGCCGTTTCCGGCAATGGCTCGGGGAAGAGGGGGCCGGGATGACCGTGGCGCAGCTGGCGGAACGCTGGCTGCCGGGCGGACTGACGGAGGAACGGCTGGCCCGGATTGCCGGGTGGCTGGACGAAGGATTCGCGGCCGCGTTCGAGCGGTTTTGGTCGGCGCCGGGAGCCGCGGACAAGCCGCTTGCCGCCTGGCTGGCGGACTGGACGCCGGAGAAGCGGCTGGAATGGGCCGGTAGGCTGGCGCGCATGGCCATAGGCATCTTGCGGAATGCGGCGGCGTCACCCGACGGCGAACGGCTCATCCTGCAGCTGACGAAGCGGCTGGCCGACCAGGCGGGCGGCTTTCTCGGGGTCATGGCCGCCCTGTTCATGGACGAATACAAGATGGCGGCCAAGGTGCGGCAATCGCTTCTGGAGGCGCTGGACGGGGAAGCGGCGAAGCGGGCGTTCACCCGCTTTTTCGAGGGGCAGCTGGCCCACTGGGAGGCGAAATCGGCGCGGGGACTGCTTGCGGCGGCCGGGCTGCCCGTCCATGACGCGCGGGACATGGCGGTCCGGGCGGGCATGCTGCTGCGGAAGGACCGGTGGCTGGACCTTGTTTTGGAATGGAAACCCGCGTCGCTCATGGCCGGGCATGCGGAGCGGATCGAGCGGCTCATGGAGGATGCCGCCCGCTTCGTGCCCGGGCTGGCCGCCCGGCACGCGGGCCGGCTCGTCGGCGCCCTCCGGCTGGAAGAGATGGTCGAACGGCAAGTGCGGGACTTTCCCGTCGAACGGCTGGAGGCGATCATCGTCGGCATTTCCGGCCGCGAATTTCGCGCGATCACCTGGCTCGGCGCTCTGCTGGGCGGCATCATCGGCCTCATCCAGGGCATTTTTCTGCACGTGCTGTCATAAATGCGGGCCGCGGGGACATACATATGAGGCAACCGGCACCGGGGAAGGCGGCGCCGGAAAAACGGAACCGGGGTTGGAAAGGAGCGGGCACCCGTTGAAGGAAATCAAGAGCGCGTTTTACCTCCTGCTGTCGCTCGGCATGCTCGCCTATGCCGTGCCCCGTCTGGAAGTCGGCCGCGGGCTTGAGCCGGCGACGCTGTTCGGGGCGGCATGGATCTCCATGGCGCTCCTGCTCATCGCCGCCCACCTTCGCATCGTGCTTCGGGTGGATGAGGCGTCGTACGGGCGGGAGCAGGCTCCCGGCCAAGCGCCCGCCAGGGCGCGGAAATAGAGCGGGCTGCCGGTTCTGTGTCCGGCAGCCCTTCTGTCTTCCTCACTTGAGCAGTTCTTCGGGGACTTCGGGACGGTGGAACGTCCACCAGCTTGCGGTCGTGACCGCCGTCGTGGCCAGGAGCGCAAGCACGAGCGAGGCATACTTGGCCAGCTTTTTCGTCATGATTCCTTCCTCCCATCTATTTCAAAAGTGGAGATGGCCTGGAGAAAGAAAACGAGAGCAAGAAGCGGCGACTGCCACAGAAAATTGGATGCGACGATGAGCACGGATGCAAGCTTGTACCAGGGGCGCCAGGAAGGCTTGATGCGGGTTTTCCTGATGTTGGACGGCGCGAACGCGGCGACCAGAAGCAGGCTGACGCCGGTGATGATCAAGGTTTGCGTTTTGGTGATATACGGGCTCAAAATCGTCACGGCGACGATGGAAGCGACGGACACGACGGTGCACGTCCGGGAACTGCGGAAATGGAAGCCGCCGGCAAAAATTCGGAGGAACATGAAAGCGGCAAACGCGAGACACGCCTCCCGGAGCATGTCCATCAGCCAGCCGGCCGCCATGATGAGCAGAAACGTCAGGGTGTTGTTGAACAGACCGACAAGGGCGAATTTCATGACGGGGATGCTGGCGGTCTCTTCCTCGTTGGCTTGATGGATTCGCCGCGCCAGCGCTTCGGCCGCCCGTTCAATCACTCCGCTTCACCTTCCTGTTGGCCAGATAAATGAGAAGCAGAATCTGGACAAGCAGAAGCACCATGAGCGTGATGGTGGCGGTCAATTGGTCAAACATGAAAATGGAATAGCTCAGGATGGTCAGGACGGCAATGACCATGACCGAGAAGATGAGCACATTTTCCGTGTCAAATTCAAGGTTCAGCTTCTTGTTTTTCGGAAGAAAATGAAATCCGATCTTTTTGCGGCGAATGAACCAAGCGATGATGAATCCGAGAACCGACGTCAGCATTTGAAAGGCATAACCGCGATAAAAGATCTCGTTCTGGTTGATTTCGGAAAGCGTCAATGAAGTTAAAAACGTCGCGACAACAATAATCATCATTTGCATGAGGCCGAACAAAATATAGCCAACCGTCCCCATGATGACGGAAGAAAAAAGCGGAAACTGATACAACAGGATGAACATGACGATCATCGACAGCATTTGAAAGACGAGCGAAACCGGCTCCAGATCGAATCCGAGCCGGAGCAGATAGGAAATTTCCGTCAGGATGAAGCCAGAATACATGATATGGGTTTTGTATTCGACATAATCAAGCCGGAACAGTGCGAGGACAAACGCCAAGCCTGCGACGAATTCAACGAAGGAAAAGACGAAAAACAGTACGTGCTCCATGAAGAATCTCCCGAATTGAAGTCGGACAACTTCAGTTTCCATTTTACTATGGGTGGGCAATATTTGGAAAGCATTTTTTTGCAAACGGATTCAAATCTTTCAATTTTGTGACCGCACTCCACATCCGGAACTCGAAATCCCGTCATTGTGGCCCGTTCCGATTCCGTCTATAATGGTACATGCAACAGATTTGAACAGATCGCCGATACCGGGGTGTAACAGATGACGCAACGCGATGGCGCCTGGTCGCCGGAAAGTTCCACGAAGCACGAACGCATCCTGCATTACATCGAGCAGCTGAAGGTCGGATCCAAAATCTCCGTCCGCCAGATCGCCAGGGAACTTGCGGTCAGCGAGGGCACCGCGTACCGCGCCATCAAGGAGGCGGAGAACCGGGGGCTGGTGGCCACCCGCGAGCGGATCGGCACCGTGCGGGTGGAGAAGAAGGAACGCGCCAACATCCACAAACTGACCTTCGAGGAAGTGGTGCAGATCGTCGACGGTGTCGTGCTCGGCGGCGCCGGCGGCCTGTCCATGCCCCTCGGCAAATTCGTCATCGGCGCGATGGAAGTCGACGCGATGAAACGATACATCGAGCCGGGCAGCCTGCTCATCGTCGGCAACCGTCACGACGCCCACATGGCGGCGCTGGAACGCGGCGCCGGCATCCTCATCACGGGCGGATTCGAGACGACGCCGGAGGTGCGGCGGCTGGCGGACGAGAAGGGCCTGCCGGTCATTTCCTGCGGCTACGACACGTTCACCGTGGCGTCCATGATCAACCGCGCCATCTACGACAACATGATCAAGAAGAAGATCATGATCGTGGAAGACATCATCGCCGGCAAGAAGAAGCCGGTCTGCCTGAAAACGACCAGCACCGTGCAGGATTGGGAATACCGGCTGGAAGAAACGGGCCATACGCGCTATCCGGTGGTGGACGAATGGAACCGGCTCGTCGGCATGGTCACGGGCAAGGACGTGGCGCTCGCAGACCGGAACCAGACCATCGACAAGATCATGACGCGCAACCCGATCCGCGTGACGCCGAAAACGTCCATCGCTTCGGCGGCCCATGCGATGGTGTGGGAAGGCATCGAACTGTTGCCGGTGGTGGACGACAACCGCAAACTGATCGCCGTGATCAGCCGCCAGGACGTGCTGAAGGCGATGCAGTTCATGCAGAAGCAGCCGCAGATGGGGGAGACGATCGAGTCCGCGCTGTGGAGCGGCTTCGACATGATGCGCGGCGAAAACGGCGAGCCGTTCGCCCGCGGCACCATCTCGCCGGTGATGATCGGGGATCTCGGCAACGCGTCGGAAACGGTGCTCGCGGGCCTCATGATCCGCGCCGCCTACCAGTCAATCCGCGAACAGAAAAAAGGCGATCCCGTACTGGACAACATGACCGCCTATTTCATCAAGCCGCTGCAGATTGAAAGCGAAGTCGACATCGTGCCGAAGACGATCGAGGTGAGCCGCAAGTTCGCCAAGGTCGAGGTGGAAGTCCGCCACGGCGGGGACGTCGTCGCCAAGGCGATGCTGACCGCGCAGCTGATCGAGCAGGGGTGATCCCCGTCAGCGGATGCGGCTTTTGAACACGGCGTAGTTGCGGATGCCGGCAAACAGGTTGAACAGTCCGATCACGAGAAACAGGGCGCCGACCAGAAGGCGCACGGAAGAGCCGGGCATCAGGTACAGGGGGTAGGCGGACAGCACCGTCAGCATGAGCCCCATCGCCATGTTCTGCTTGGCCTGGAACAGGCCGCGGCGGACCGGATCGGACTGGCGCCGGGTCTTGAATCCGTAAAGCAACGACAGAACGAGCAGCACGGCCGCCAGCACGAAGGCGGCGCTGAGAATGAATTCGTACACGGGTCGTTCCTCCTTGCGGGACAACCCTAACGTAGCCGATTTCGCCCGGAAAATCAATCCTCCCGGATGAAGGGCCTGACTTCCGCCCAGATGGTCAGCACGCCGGACTTGATCAGCACGATGTCCACGCTCAGCCGGTACTCCGCGTCCCGGTCCAGCGTGTACACTTTGTTCGAGATGATGCGCCGGGCGACGATCATCGCTTCGGCCGCCGTTTCCGGCGGCTTTCCGCGCAGAAGGTCCAGATCGGCCGCCAGCTTGCGGCGCAGTTCCATGGCGGTCATCTCATCGGTCGCCTCGCCGCCGGGCGGCGTGTAGAGCTGGACGGCGATTTCGCGGATTTCCGACGACCGGCTCTGCGTTTTCCGGTACGGTTCCAGCGTTTTCTTCAGTTCTTCGTTTTCCAGGCGCAGCCGTTCCTTTTCCATGTAGAGGACGCTGAAATTGTGCTGATGGACGGACATCCAGACCGCGGCGCCGATGATCATGCCCGCCGCGACCAGGCCGCCCGCCCTGAGGTGCCTCATCACCCACTCCGACGGCGGCACCCTCATCCTTCCGGCCCTCCGCCGCAAATCCAGCGCACGAGTTCCACGCCGAAGTGGGCGCCAAGGAACGCGCTCAGGATGAGCAGCACCTGCTTGACCGCCGGAGACAGGTAACCCTGGGCGACGTGGCTTTCGATGAAGCGGATCGGGTCGATGCTGCCGCCGATGGCGACGACGACGGCCCAGATTTTGATGCCGGAGGCGAGCTTCATCATGTCCGCGGACGGCGACCGGAACGACAGCACGGCGTGGAGGCCGGCCATCATCGAGGCGCCCAGCACGACGCCGAAGGCGACCATGAAATCCTGGGCCATTCTCGACACAAGCTGTCCCATGCGAGGCTTCCTCCCTTCCGGCGGGGGCGCAAGCCAGCCGGATTCGCCGCCCCGGCCGGTTGTTCCGGGTGGTTCATATATATGGACGGCGGGACAAACTTTATGAAGGTTTTTTGGAAAGCGGGGTGAAGGCGTTGGCCGACTTTGTCCACCTTCACGTGCACAGCGAATACAGCCTGCTGGACGGCGCGGCCCGGATCGCCGCGCTGCCCGCGCGGGCCCGGGAGCTCGGGATGCGCGCGCTGGCGCTCACCGACCACGGGGTCATGTACGGCGCCGTGCCGTTCTACAAGGCGTGCGTCGCCGAAGGCATCAAGCCGATCATCGGATGCGAGATGTACGTCGCTTCCGGCTCCATGGCGGACCGGGCGCCGCGGGGGGAGCAACCGGTCTACCACCTGGTGCTGCTGGCCAAAAACCGGAAAGGATACGCCAACCTGCTCAAACTGGTGACGGAGGCGCATCTCAAGGGGTTCCATTACCGCCCGAGGATCGATTTCGACCTGCTGTCCCGCCATGCGGAAGGGCTGATCTGCCTGTCGTCGTGCCTGGCGGGCGAAGTGAACCAGCATCTGCTGCACGGACGGGACGAGGAGGCGCGCCGCACGGCCCGGCGCTACCGCGACCTGTTCGGCGAAGACTACTTTCTCGAGCTGCAGGATCACGGCATGATGGAACAGCGGCTCGTGATGCCGAAAATCATCGATCTGGCCCGCGAGCTGGACATCCCCCTCGTGGCCACCAACGACGTGCATTACCTGATGCCGGAGGACCACGCCCTGCAGGATGTGCTCGTCTGCATCGGCACGGGCAAGACGCTGGACGATCCCGACCGGCTGAAATTCCATTCCGACCAGATGTACATGAAAAGCGGGGAGGAAATGGCCCGCCTGTTCCGGCATGTGCCGGAAGCCGTGGCGAACACGGTCCGCATCGCCGAAAGAATCGACCTTGTCCTCGATTTCGGGCGAACGATCCTGCCCCGGTTCGAACCGATTCCCGACGGGCTGGATGCCGCCGCCTATTTGCGCAGGCTGTGCGAAGAGGGGCTGGAGCGCCGCTACGGAAGCACGCCGGCCTGGCAGGACAAACGCGCCATGCGGGACATCCGGAAACGGCTCGACTACGAGCTGTCCGTCATCCACCGGATGGGTTACGACGACTACTTCCTGATCGTGTGGGATTTCATCCGTTACGCCCATGAGCGGGGCATCGCCACGGGACCCGGCCGCGGCTCCAGCGCCGGCAGCCTGGTGGCCTACGTGCTGAACATCACCGACGTGGATCCGATCCGCCACAAGCTGCTGTTCGAGCGCTTTCTGAACCCGGAGCGGATTTCCATGCCCGACATCGACGTCGATTTCAACGACGAGCGGCGGGACGAAGTGATCGCCTACGTGGTGCGGAAGTACGGGGCGGAACACGTCGCCCAGATCATCACTTTCGGCACGATGGCGGCCCGCGCCGCCGTCCGGGACGTCGGGCGGGTGATGAATCTGCCCTACAACGAAGTGGACCGGGTGGCGAAGATGATTCCCGGCGGTCCCGGCGTCACCATCGACGCGGCGCTGGCGGAAAATCCGGAGCTGGGCCGGCTGATCGGGCAGAAGCCGAAGCTGGCCGAGCTGATCGACATGGCCCGCAGGGTGGAAGGGTTTCCGCGGCACGCCTCCACCCATGCCGCCGGCGTCGTCATTTCCCGGGAGCCGCTGACGGAACACGTGCCGCTGCAGGAAGGGTCGGCGGTGACGCCGCTGACCCAGTATTCGATGGAGCATCTGGAGGCCATCGGCCTGCTCAAGATGGATTTTCTCGGCCTGCGCACGCTGTCGGTCATCGAACGGGCGCAAAACTGGATCCGGGAACGGCACGGGAAACCGGTCGATTTCCGGCAGGTGCCGGACGACGATCCCGCGACGTACGAGCTGTTGGGCCGGGGAGAGACGACCGGCATTTTCCAGCTGGAATCCGCCGGCATGCGGCGGGTGCTGAAGGAGCTGAAGCCGACCCGGTTCGAGGACATCATTTCGGTGCTGGCGCTGTACCGCCCCGGTCCGATGGATTTCATTCCCCAGTACGTGGAGGCGAAGCACGGCCGCGCGGAGGTCCGCTATCCCCACCCGGACCTGGCGCCCATCCTGGAAGACACGTACGGCATCATCGTCTATCAGGAGCAGATCATGCAGATCGCCTCGCGCATGGCCGGGTTTACCCTGGGCGAAGCGGATTTGCTGCGGCGGGCCGTCTCCAAAAAGAACCGGGAAGTGCTGGACCGGGAGCGGGCCCATTTTGTCGCCGGCAGCGTGAAAATGGGATACGCCGCCGACATCGCCAACCAGGTGTACGACATGATCGTCCGCTTCGCCAACTACGGGTTTCCGCGCGCCCATGCCACCGCCTACGGGGTGCTGGCGTTCCAGACCGCGTACCTGAAAGCCCACTACCCGGTGGAGTTCATGGCGTCCATGCTGGCGTCCGTCACCGGCAACCAGCGGAAAACCGCCGAATACGTGGACGAGTGCCGGCGCATGGGCATCGACGTGCTGCCGCCCGACGTCAACGAAAGCAGCGTGACGTTCACGCCGGTCGGCTCGGCGGAAGGGGACGGCTCCCCGGTCAGGGGCATCCGGTTCGGTCTGGCGGCGATCAAGAACGTCGGCACCCAGGCCATCGAATCGATTCTTGAGGAGCGCAAAGAGGGGCCGTTCGAGGATTTGGCCGATTTCTGCCGGCGCGTCGACCTGCGCGTGTGCAACAAGCGGGTGATCGAAGCGCTGATCCAGGGCGGCGCCATGGATTCGCTGCCCGGCCATCGGGCCCAGCTGGTGGCCATGCTGGACGAGACGGTGGAAAAGGCGGTCAAATGGCGCAAGGAGAAGGAAGACCTGCAACTGCATCTGTTCGGCTTCAACGAACAGGTGAACTGGGAAGTCGAATACCCGGACGTGCGCCCGTACCCCGTCTCCGAACAGCTGGAGATGGAGCGGGAACTCGTCGGCATGTACATCTCGGGCCATCCGCTGGACAAATACGAGGCGCTGCTTTCCCGCATCGAGCCGGACCCGCTTCATCTGCTCGGCGAGTACCCGGACGAGTCCGCCGTGTTCGCGGCCGGCATGGTCGTCTCCGTGCGCACGCTGACAACGAAGAGCGGAAAGCCGATGGCCTTCGCCGAATTCGAGGACCGCATCCACCGCACGGAAGTGGTGCTGTTTCCGGACGTCTGGCGAAAATACGGCCATCTGGTGCAGAAAGGCAGCCTGCTGCTCATCCGCGGAAAGCTGCAGCTGAAAGACGAAGACTTCACCATTCTGGCCGATGCCGTGCATGAACTGGACGAGCCGGATCTGGAGGGGAAGATCCGGGGCGAGCGGGAAGCGATCAGGCGGATGCAGGCGGCGAGAAAGGCCGGCGGCCGCGCCGCGGGACGGGCGGGAATGGCGGCAACCCGCGGTCCGGCCGCCTCCCGCGCGGGCGGGCAGGAGCACGGGCCGGCGTCCGCCACGGATGCCGCGGCGCCCGGTCCCGGCGGGACATCCGGCCGCGAACCGGCGGGGACCGGCCGGTCCCAGGCGGCGCCGGCGGCAGGCGCGCCGGATGACGCCGCAGGTCCGTCCGGTCCGCCTTCCCCCGCCGCCCGGCGCGAACCGGACGGCGGAACGCCGCAGGCAGGCAATCGTGACAAACGGACGCGGGAACAACAGGTTTTCGTGAAAATCGATGCCGCCCACGAACGGAAGGAACTGCTCGCCCGCCTGCAGGCGCTGCTTTCCGCCAACCCCGGACCGCTGTCCACGGTGCTCTATTACGAAAGAACCCGGCAGGCCAAGGCGCTGTCCGACCGCTACCGGATCCGGCCGTCGCCGCAGCTGTTCGCGGCCATCGAGGCGCTGTTCGGGGAAGGGACCGTGAAGGTCAGGTAGGGGGGCCGCCGGACGGATCCGGCGGGCGGGGACCGCCCCGTCCGGCGGCGGAAGCGGCGCTTGTTGCGGGAAAATCGGGTCGTGTGCTATCATAATTGCATTGTCCAACCGTCTTTAGATCGGGAGGGTTGAACGCCCATGTGGAAAGTGATCTACATCGCTCCAACGGCGAAAATGGCCGAGCGAATCCGCCAAGAGCTTTCGGAAGAGGGTTTTCTCGTGCAAATTCGACCCATCCAGATGTCCAAGCAGCAGTATGAAATTCTCGTTCCCGAAGGGGAACTGGAAGACGTGCAGGAAGTGCTGGGCACGATTCTGAACCGGACCTGATCTTGCCCGACGGGACATGACATTTTCCTGACCTGACCGAAATCCCGACCTGACCGAATCTTCGGCCCTGTCCTCGATTTGCCGGAAGGCGGTGAGACGACCGTTGCTGAAAGACTTTTTCCAGAAAAAAAGGAAGTACGCCACCATCACGTCCGAGAAAGCGAAGCGGGACATCCCGGAAGGCCTGATGACCAAGTGCCCGAAATGCGGGGCCATTCTCGTGACGAAAGAATTGGAGAAAAACTTCAAGGTTTGCACGGGGTGCGAGTACCATTTTCGCCTTTCGGCGCGGGAGCGGGCCCGGTATACGCTGGACGAGGGGCGGCTGTTCGAATATGACGCCGACATGGTGTCCCTCGATCCCCTGTCGTTTCCGGGCTACCGGGAGAAGCTGGAGGCGAACGTGGCCAAGACGGGCCAGAACGAAGCGGTGCTGACCGGCGAAGGCACCATCGGCGGCCACCCCGTCGTGTTCGGCGCCATCGGCTTCGACTTTTTCTCGGGAACCCTGGGCTCCGTCGTCGGGGAGAAAATCGCCAACGCGGCGGAGAAAGCCTTGCAGAAGAACTATCCGCTGGTGCTGTTTTCCGCCTCGGGCGGCGCCCGCATGCAGGAAGGCATCCTCAGCCTGATGCAGATGGCGAAAACGAGCGCCGCCATCAAGCGGCTGGATGAAGCGGGGATCCTGTACATATCCGTCATCACCGATCCGACGTACGGCGGGGTGTCCGCCAGCTTCGCCATGCTCGGCGACTACGTGCTGGCCGAACCGGGCGCCGCCTTCGGCTTCGCCGGCCGGATCGTCATCGAGCAGACGATCCGCCAGAAGCTGCCGGACGATTTCCAGACCGCCGAATTCAACCTGAAGCACGGACAGGTCGACCGCGTCGTCCACCGCAAAGAAATGAAGGCCGTGCTGACGCGCATTCTCGACCTGCACGCGGCCGGAAGGGGGACGGGCCATGGCCGGTGAAATGCCCTTCGAGCAGCCGCTTCTGGAGCTCAGGGCCAAAATCGACGAACTGTCCCGATTCAGCCGGGAGCAAAACATCGATTTCAGCGAGGAGATCGCCCGGCTGGAGGAACGGTATGCGAAGCTGGAGGAAGAGATTTACGGAAATCTGACGGCGCCGCAGAAAATGCAGATCGCGCGCCTGGCCGGCCGTCCGACCACTCTCGACTACATCCAGCGCATCTGCACCGATTTCCTCGAGCTGCACGGCGACCGCCTGTTCGGCGACGATCTGGCCGTCGTCGGGGGCATCGCCCGGCTGGACGGCATGCCGGTCACGGTGGTCGGCCACCAGAAGGGCAAGGATACGAAGGAAAACATTTTGCGCAATTTCGGCATGCCCCATCCGGAAGGATTCCGCAAGGCGCTCCGGCTCATGAAGCAGGCCGACAAGTTCGGCCGGCCCATTGTGGCGTTCATCGACACGCCCGGCGCCTATCCGGGCAATGCGGCGGAAGAGCGCGGCCAATCGGAAGCGATTGCCCGCAACCTGTGGGAGATGGCTTCTTTCCGCGTGCCCGTCGTCTGCGTCGTGATCGGCGAAGGGGGCAGCGGCGGGGCGCTGGCCCTCGGCGTCGGCAACCGCGTGCTCATGCTGGAGAACGCCATCTATTCCGTCATTTCGCCCAACGGCGCCGCGTCCATCCTGTGGAAGGATGCGTCGCTGGCGGACCGGGCGGCGGAGACGATGCGCATCACGGCGAAGGACATGCTGGAGCTCGGCGTCGTGGACGAAGTGATCCCGGAGCCGAAAGGCGGCGCCCACAAGGATCCGGACTGGCAGGCGGAACGGGTGAAGGAGGCCGTGCTGCGGCATCTGCGCGAACTGGCGGCCCTTCCGGGCGAGGCGTTGCGGCAGCAGCGGTTCGACAAGTTCAGGAAAATCGGCGAATTCGGCTTTCAAAACATCGAAGGGTGACATATCTCATATTTTGACAGGCCACCAGTTTTTATGATGTCTTTGGTTGTCCAAAATCGAAGATAGATGCACCATCTTCAGGAAGCAGGAGGATTCCCCCGCATGCGAAAAACGAAAATCGTCTGTACGCTCGGTCCCGCCAGCGACTCGCCGGAAATGATCCGAAAATTGATTCTGGCCGGCATGAACGTGGCCCGGCTGAATTTTTCCCACGGCGACTATGAAGAGCACGGCGCCCGCATCCGCACGATCCGGGAAGCGGTGAAAGAGCTCGGCCGGAACGTGGCCATTCTGCTCGATACGAAGGGTCCCGAAATCCGGGTGGGCAAGCTGAAGGAAGAGCCCATCGAACTGGTGCAGGGCGACACCATCATTTTGACGACGGAAGACATTCTCGGGGACAAGGATCGCATCCCGGTTTCCTACAAGGATCTGCCCAACGACGTCGCGCCCGGCGCCACGATTCTGCTCGACGACGGCCTGATCGGGCTGACGGCGCTGGACGTCCGCGGCAGCGAGATCGTCTGCCGGATCAACAACGGCGGCATGCTGAAAAGCCGGAAAAGCGTCAACGTCCCGGGCGTGAAAGTGAATCTGCCCGGCATCACGGACAAGGACCGGGCCGACATCCTGTTCGGCATCGAGCAGGGCGTCGACTACATCGCCGCCTCCTTCGTCCGCAAAGCCCAGGACGTGCTGGAAATCCGGCAGATCCTGGAAGAGCACAACGCGACCCACATCCAGATCATCGCGAAAATCGAAAACCAGGAAGGCGTCGACAACCTGGATGAAATCCTGCAGGTGGCCGACGGCCTGATGGTCGCGCGGGGCGACCTCGGGGTGGAAATTCCGGCAGAGCAGGTGCCCCTCGTGCAGAAAATGATGATCAGAAAATGCAACCTGGCCGGCAAGCCGGTCATCACGGCCACCCAGATGCTCGATTCGATGCAGCGCAATCCGCGTCCGACGCGGGCGGAAGCGAGCGACGTGGCCAACGCCATCCTGGACGGCACCGACGCCCTCATGCTGTCCGGCGAAACGGCGGCGGGCAAATATCCGGTGGAATCCGTCGAAACGATGGCGCGCATCGCCGAACGGGCCGAAACGGCCATCGAGCACCGGGACGTCCTCCTGCGGCAAAGCCGGGATCAGCAGAAGAGCATCACCGAGGCGATCAGCCAGGCGGTGGCGAGTTCCGCCCTCGACCTGGACGCCCAGGCCATCCTGACGGCGACGGAGAGCGGGTTTACGGCGCGCATGGTGTCCAAGTACCGGCCGAAGGCGCCGATCATCGCCGTGACGCCGCATGAAGGCGTCATGCGCCAACTGGCCCTCATCTGGGGCGTCGTGCCGGTGAAAGGCGAGATGGTGAACAACACCGACGAAATGTTCGAAATGGCGATCCAGGCGGCCGTGTCCGGCGGCCATGTGAAGCTCGGCGACCTGGTCGTGATCACGGCCGGCGTCCCGGTCGGCCGTTCCGGAACGACGAACCTGATCAAAATCCAGCACGTCGGCGAAATTGTTGCGAGAGGGCAGGGGATCGGCAACCTGAAGGCCGGCGGCCGCGTCGTGGCGGCCCGGACGCCGGAGGAAGCGCTGAGCGGCATGATGCCCGGCGGCGTGCTTGTCGTCCCGGCCACGGACAAGTCCTACATGCCGGCGATCCAGCAGGCGTCCGCCATCATCACCGAGACGGGCGGCATCACGTCCCATGCGGCCATCGTCGGCCTCGAACTCGGCATCCCGGTCATCGTCGGCGTCGAGAACGCGGTCGATCTGCTGAAAGGCTACCATGACGTGTCGGTCAACGCCGAACTCGGCGTCATCTATTCCGGCAAGCTGAATTACATTTGAACGATGCGCGCCGGCGCGTCGGCGTGACAGTGCGCCGGAACGCCGGACGGCATGCCGGGCGCCGGCATGGAAGGGGTTGTCCCCTGCCATGCCGGCGTTTTTTTGTCGCCCGATTCGCCGCGCCGGAATGGCACAATGGTCCGCATGTGGAGCATGGTCGAGATGCATCAAATCCAGTTTGCGGCGCGCGGGAACTGGATGTTGTGCAGGACGCCTTCCATGAACGCGGAACTTTGGTTCGCGCCTCTCATGGCCGCCGATTCGTCGATTCGTTTGGACAAACGTGTGTTCATTGTTGCAAAATGAGGGGAGAAACCATCCGGACGGCATGTGCCGGGAACAAGGAGCAATCAAGCGATGCGGGATAAGCGGCAGGAAATCGATGGCGAAGCCGGCGAACGTCCCTTCGTCCACCGGCTCAGGGTGCGCTACCAGGAAACGGACCAGATGGGCGTCGTCCATCATGCCAATTACGTGACCTGGTTCGAAGAGGCGCGGACGGAATGGATCCGGTCGCTGGGCCATTCGTACCGGCGGCTGGAAGAGGAAGGATTGCTGTTGCCGGTGCTGGAAATCGCGGTGAAGTACGGCTCTCCTGCCCGATACGAGGATGACGTGGAAGTCGAAGTCAAGCTGACGGTTTGCACGCCCGTCCGGCTCGGGTTTTCATACACGGCGAGACGGGCTACCGACGGGCAGGTGCTGGCTTCCGGCGAAAGCCGGCATGCGTGGGTGAACCCGGGCTTCAAGCCGGTCCGGCTGGACCGGGAGAAGCCCGAACTGTACAGGCTGTTGATCGAACGGATGGCAAAAGAAAACGGCTGACGGCGACGGCGCGCATCCCGCCAGGCGCGCGTCCCCGCGCGCATTCGCGCCCGACGGTTTCGCGCCCGGCGGCCGGGCCGCGCGTGCCGCGCCTGCGGCCGGACCGGCCAAACCGTGCCCACGGCCGGGCCGTCACCCGTCTTTCCGGCCGGCCGCTTCGCCTTCGATCGAGCCGTATCTGACGTAGTTCCGGATGTCCCGCAGCACCCCGGCGCGGTGCAGGGACAATCCGATGATGACCAGCGTCGGGCCGACCAGGAGGCCGATGAAGCCGAACAATTTCAGGCCGACGAACAGGCTGATCAGCGTGACGAGCGGATACAGCCCGAGGCTGCTGGAATACACCTTCGGCTCCGACAGATGCCTGGCGATCATGACGATGGCGTACAGCACGGCCAGTCCGATGCCGAAGGTGATGTTGCCTTCGATGAACACATAGATGATCCACGGGATGAACACGACGCTGGTCCCGAGGTACGGCAGCAGATCCACCAGGCCGATCAGGAGCCCGACGGTCAGGGCATAGGGCACCCGGAGCAGGAACAGCCCGATGATGACCAGCATCGTCGTGATCGAAATGAGAATGAGCTGCGCCCGCACGAACCCGAACAGCGCGCGGTGCAGATCCACCCAGACGGCCTGCATCGTCCTGGCGACCCGGGCGGGCATTTTGTCCGCCAGCCAGGCGGCGATCTTTTCCCAGTCCTTGCAGATGAAAAACGCCGCAACGAGCGCCACCAGCAGCCCGAGGGCCAGGTTCGGGACGGCGCTCACGATCGCCAGAAGCCCCTGTCCGAGGCTTTCCAGGAGGCCGGAAATGAACCGGGCGACGCTTTCCCCGATGGACGTCATGCTGCGGTCCACCGTTTCCTGCATGCCCGAGTCGGCGTACAATTTGCCGATCCGTTCAAAAAAGCTGCGCAGCCCGTCCGGCGGGAATACGGCGCTGAATTTTGCGAACCATTTTTCATAGTTGAGATTGATGAACTGCACGAGGCGGTTCGTTTCCGCGATGATGCGGATGATGATCAGCGTCAGCAGGCCGCCGAGCACCCCGACGATCAGCACGATGGAAACGGTGACGGCGAGCCAGCGGGGCATTTTCATCCTGCGGTGGAGAAATCCGGCGATCGGCCGCATGACGAGGGCCAGCAGAAAACCGATCAGAAACGGATAGAGGAGCGGCAGCCCGAAATAGATCGCCAGGGCCGCCAATGCGAGCAACGCCGCAACCCAGAGCGCTCGCAGGAAACGGTACGGGTAATCGTGGTTCATGGCGTCTCTCCAGGGATTCTTTTTCCTCCATTGTAACATATTTGCGGCCGAAGAATTGGCACGGAAAATAATATGCCGTTGTTGTTCACTTCTCTTGAAAAATCCTTTATTATGGTAAGGGTGGCCTTAATCTATTTTCTTTATAAGAACGGTTCTCTTTTTTTGCCGGGACGGGGCGTCCCTCTCTTACGCCCGGCGGACGATTTCCATACAATCAAAAGGAGAGTCGAACGATGTCAGTGACAAAAGGGCTTGAAGGAATCGTTGCGGCCGCTTCCTCGATCAGCTCGATCATCGACGGGGTGTTGACCTACCGCGGGTACAACATCGACGATCTGGCTGAGAACGCTTCCTTCGAAGAAGTGATCCACCTGCTCTGGTACGGCAAACTGCCCAACGCCGGCGAACTGGCGCGTCTGAAAGAACAGCTGTCCGAGCATGCGCCCGTGCCGGAACCGGTAATCCAGATTCTTCGCTCGGCGCCCGCGGACGCCCATCCGATGGCCGTCCTGCGCACGGCGGTATCCGCGCTGGCGCTTTACGATCCCGATGCGGACGACATGAGCGAGGCCGCCAACCTGCGCAAGGCGATCAAGCTGCAGGCGAAGCTGCCGACCATCGTGGCCGCCTATGCCAGAATCCGGGACGGCAAGGAGCCGGTGGCGCCGCTTTCGGGCGTCTCGCTGGCCCACAATTTCCTGTACATGCTGAGCGGCAGCCGTCCGGATCCGGTTGCCGAGACGGCGCTGGACAAGGCGCTCGTCCTCCATGCCGACCACGAGCTGAACGCTTCCACCTTCGCGTCCCGCGTCACCGTCGCCACGCTGTCGGACATCTACTCCGGCGTGACGAGCGCCATCGGCGCGCTGAAGGGACCGCTGCACGGCGGAGCCAACGAAGGCGTCATGGCGATGCTGGAGGAAATCGGCTCGGAAGACAACGTGGAGCCCTATATCCGGGCGAAACTGGAAGCCCGCGAGCGCATCATGGGCTTCGGGCACCGCGTGTACAAAAACGGCGACCCGCGGGCCAAACATTTGCAGAAGATGTCGCTTGAACTGGGCAAAATGACCGGCAACATGACCTGGTACAACATGTCCGTCAAAGTGGAAGCGCTGATGAACGAACTGAAGGGGCTGAAGCCGAACGTCGACTTCTATTCCGCTTCGGTGTACACGTCCCTCGGCATTCCCCGCTACCTGTTCACGCCCATTTTCGCCATGAGCCGCGTCTCCGGCTGGACGGCGCACATCATGGAACAGTATGCGGACAACCGGCTGATCCGCCCGCGGGCCGAATACGTCGGACCCACCGACCAGAAATACGTGCCGATCGCCGAACGGGCATGACGGGGTTTCGCAAATCGCCAGTCCGCGTGAAATCTTCTCCAATCAAGAATCAAACATGCATGCATTCAGCACACAACGGAGGGAACCAACATGGCCAACTTTGAACAGCTGACGCCGCCGCAAAGCGGCCAAAAGATCACGATCGACAACGGAAAACTGGTGGTGCCGGACAACCCGGTCATCCCGTTCATCGAAGGCGACGGCACGGGCCGCGACATCTGGCGCGCGTCGAAGCGCGTCCTCGACGCCGCCGTGGAGAAAGCCTACAAGGGCGGCCGGAAAATCGAGTGGTTCGAAGTGTACGCCGGCGAAAAGGCGTTCAACAAATTCAACAACTGGCTCCCGAACGACACGCTGACGGCCGTCCGCGAATACATCGTGGCCATCAAGGGTCCGCTGACGACGCCGGTCGGCGGCGGCATCCGGTCCCTGAACGTGGCGCTCCGGCAGGAACTGGACCTGTACGTCTGCCTGCGTCCGGTCCGCTATTTCGACGGCGTGCCGTCCCCGGTCAAACGGCCCGACCTGGTGAACATGGTCATTTTCCGGGAAAACACGGAAGACATCTACGCGGGCATCGAATGGCCGGCCGGGTCGGAAGAAGTCAAGAAAGTGATCAAGTTCCTGCAGGACGAAATGGGCGTGAAGAAAATCCGCTTCCCGGAAACGAGCGGCATCGGCATCAAGCCCGTCTCCGAGGAAGGCTCGAAGCGGCTCATCCGCGCGGCCATCGAATACGCCATCCGGCACAAGCGCAAATCCGTCACCCTGGTCCACAAGGGCAACATCATGAAATTCACCGAAGGCGCGTTCAAAAACTGGGGCTACGAACTGGCCGAACAGGAGTACGCCGACAAGACGTTCACCTGGGGACAGTATGACCGGATCAAGGAAGCCGAAGGCGTGGAAGCCGCCAACCGGGCGCAGAAGGAAGCGGAAGAGGCCGGCAAGATCATCATCAAGGACACGATTGCCGACATCATGCTGCAGCAGGTGCTGACCCGCCCGGCGGAGTTCGATGTCATCGCCACGCTGAACCTCAACGGCGACTACCTGTCCGACGCGCTGGCGGCGCAGGTGGGCGGCATCGGCATCGCGCCGGGGGCCAACATCAACTACGTGACGGGCCACGCCATCTTCGAGGCGACCCACGGCACGGCGCCGAAGTACGCCGACCTGGACGTCGTCAACCCGGGTTCCGTCATCCTGTCCGGCGTCATGATGCTGGAACACATGGGCTGGCAGGAAGCGGCCGACCTGATCTACAAGGGGATGGAAACGGCCATCCGCAACAAAACCGTCACCTACGACTTCGCGCGCCTGATGGAAGGCGCCAAGCAGGTGAAGTGCTCCGAATTCGCGGACGAAATCATCAAACACATGTAAGGCAACCCCATGCGCCCGAAAGGCTGTCATGGATCGTCCCCCTTCATCATACTGTTGTACCATCAGAAGGATGGGGGGACCGGTCGCATGGGTACGGGAAGACGCAAAATCACCGTCGTCGGCGCCGGGATGACCGGCGCCGCGACGGCTTTTTTGCTGGCGCAAAAGGAACTGGGCGATGTCGTGCTGATCGACGTGCCCGAGCTGGAAAACCCGACGGCGGGCAAGGCGCTGGACATGCTCCAGGCGGGACCGGTGCTCGGCTTCGACAGCCGGATCACCGGCGCGAGCGGGTACGGGGCCGCCACCGGATCCGACGTCGTCATCATCACCGCGGGAGTGGCCCGCAAGCCCGGCATGAGCCGGGACGACCTGGTGCACACGAACGCGCGCATCGTGCGGGCCGTCTGCGAAAACATCCGGCAGGCATGCCCCGGATCGTGCGTCATCGTGCTGAGCAATCCGGTGGACGCCATGACGCTGGTGGCCTATCAGACCCTCGGGTTCCCGAAAAACCGGGTTCTCGGCCAGTCCGGCGTGCTGGATGCGGCACGGTTCAACGCGTTCATCGCCCGGGAACTGAACGTGTCGGCGGAAGACGTGCAAAGCATCGTGCTGGGCGGGCACGGCGACGACATGGTGCCCCTCGTCCGGTATGCCACCGCGGGCGGCGTGCCCGTGTCGCAGCTGCTCCCGCCGGAGCGGATCGAGGCCGTCGTGCAGCGGACCCGGTACGGCGGCGGGGAAATCGTCCGGCTTTTGGGCAGCGGCAGCGCGTATCACGCGCCGGCGGCATCCCTCGTGCGCATGGCGGAAGCGATCCTGAAGGACAAGAAGCGGATTTTGCCGGCCATCGCCCTGCTGGAAGGAGAATACGGCTACAGCGGCCTGTTCATGGGCGTGCCGGTCGTGCTCGGCGCGGGCGGCATCGAGCGCATCATCGAGCTGGAGCTGACCGAAGAGGAGAAGGCGGCCCTCGACCGGTCGGCGGCGTCCGTCCGCCGGGTGTCGCAGGTGGCGGCCGGCATATTTTGAGAAGACGGTCTCCGGCGCTGGCCCGTACGGCGGGAGACGCGGCAACGGCCCGGACGTTAGAGTAAAATTTGCGTGGGGGTAAAGTCTGGAAAAAGCGAACATAGAAAAAAGAGCTTCTCCCTTGGTAAAGTGAATTTGGCACAAAACACATACCAAGAGGAGGAAGCTCCTATGCAGCACTTTACCACAATCATTCCCTCAATGAAAGAGCTTGAGCAGTGGATGTTGCGGGAGATGCAGGAAGCGTTCGCCAGCGCGATGAAGACAGCGCTGGAGATGTTGGATCAGATCATCCTTGAGCAAAGGGATCGCCAGCGTTTTCGCGTCAAGGCGGAACGGGAAACCAGCGTCAACA
>Ga0310826_100120_pt1 | contig 131169 bp, 117 predicted proteins | sample WT_ome_FD_201306 | JGI IMG/M metagenome (GOLD analysis project Ga0310826, IMG submission 201306) | Sorghum-adapted microbial communities enriched on wild type (WT) sorghum from Joint BioEnergy Institute, Emeryville, California, United... ... | reverse complement strand
GCGGCCCCCGCGGCGGGCGCCCGCCGACGTTCGACCCGGTGCGCTACAAGGAACGCAACGTCGTCGAACGCTGCGTCAACAAGCTCAAGGCCTTCCGAGCTGTCGCCAGCCGCTACGACAAACGCGAGTACATGTTCGCCGGCACCGTCGACGTCGCCTCTATCCGGATCTGGCTCCGCGACCCGGTCACATGATTCAGCAGACAGGCCCTAATCCGTAGTTATGGCCCTCGTCATCGCGGCGGCCAGTTGTTCGGCCCGGCCGGTTATGGCGGCCAGCCGAAGGTGGTCGTGGTAGTCGCGGGACGTCTGAATCTTCCCGTCACGAACACGCAGGACTCGGATATTGGCGACCGTCGTGGTGCGACCGGTGCTGAGACTGGACTCCAGCACGAAGATCGCGTTGGCCGACGCGGGCATCGACGTCAGGTCTGGGCGGGTACTCGTCGTCACGACCTAATCGATGCGCTGGCGGAGCTGCTCGGCCGTGCGCAGCAAGCGAATGCGGTCCGCGCCGATATCGGCATTTCTGATCTCATGGCCGTCCGTACGGCGCCTCACGGGCGGCCGGCTTCGCTGCCTCCGAAGAGGTCCGGTTCCGGACGGTACGCGTCATTCTGGATGGTCTGCGCCCGCCCTCTCGCCGGGCGGCGAGCGAACCGGTCGTTTCCGTCGATGCTCGCCGCATCTCGCGATAAGGGAAGCAAAGTTCCTGATCACCCACGCCAGATCCACGGCCACTCGACCACCGTGAGCTACGCCGACCGCACCTGGCGCGCGCCCGGGCGGGTTCGCCAGTGGGCCACCGTCGACTGGGATGCCCGCCACGTTCGGGTCCGCATCGGCGGACGAACGTTCATCGGCGTCGACCCCCGGCACGGCCGGCACGGCGCGCCGACGTGGCAGCCGCTGACTCTTGAAGCCGCTACCATGACTACCCCGACGCCTGCATCCCTACGCCCGTGCGCCACGATCCGTGCAACGCCCATCAATGAATGTGCTGCCGGCGGCCTACTCTACTCGAAGCGGGAGGGGTCGCCGGCGCCGACGCGCAGGATCTCGGGTTCTCCGTCGGACAGGTCGACCACGGTCGTCGGTACGGTTCCGCACTCGCCGCTGTCGACCACCGCGTCCACGACGTGGTCGAGGCGTTCTTTGATGTCCCAGCCCAGGGTCATCGGCTCGCTGTCGCCCGGAAGCAGAAGCGTACTGGACACCAGCGGCTCACCGAGCTCCGCGACGATGGCCTGGGCAACCGGGTGCGACGTGACCCGCACCCCGACGGTGCGCTTCTTGGGATGCATCAGCTGGCGCGGTACCTCGCGGGTGGCGGGCAGGATGAAGGTGTAGCTGCCCGGCGTCGCCGCCTTCACCATCCGGAACACGGCATTGTCGATCTGGACGAACTGGCCGAGCTGCGAGAAGTCCCGGCACACCAACGTGAAGTGGTGCCGGTCGTCCAGGCCGCGGATCCTGCGGATGCGGTCCAGACCGCTGCGGTTACCCAGACGGCAGCCGAACGCGAAGCACGAGTCCGTCGGGTAGACGATCAGGCCGCCGTCGCGGATCAGGTCCACGATCCGTGTGATCAACCGAGGCTGCGGGTCGGTCGGATGCACGTCGAAGTACGTCGCCACCAGGCCAGCCTACGGGAATCCCGGGCCTCTCCCCCGGCCCGCCTCGCCCGCCTCGGCAGCGCGGAGGCCTATCGCGCCGAGACCAAAGTGGTGGCCTGGACGAGCGCGGCCCGGTACCCGTCGACCATCTGGTCGATGGAGAAACGTTGCCGCACATGGCGCCAGCAACCGTCGGCCGGCAACCGGTGAAGCGACCGGACGGCCTGGCACATCTCGTCGACGGAGTCGACCACGTACCCGCTGACGCCGTGCGCGACGACCTCGGGCACGGCACCGCGGCCGAAACCGATGACCGGTACGCCGCACGCCATCGCCTCGATCATCACCAGGCCGAACGGTTCCTGCCAGCGAATCGGCATGAGCAGGGCCGAGGCTCCGGTGAGATAGTCGGCCAGCCGGTCGTGCGGCACGTGGCCCCGGTACCGGATCCGCCCACCGAGGCGGGGCCGAATCATCTCCTCGAAGAATCGCCGGTGCTCGGGCCGGATCGGGCCAAGCAGGTCGAGACGAGCCCCGGTGCGGACGGCGACCTCGACGGCGATGTCGGGGCCCTTCTCCGGAATGAGACGCCCGAGGTACACCAGACGCAGGTCATCGCCTGCCGCGGCCGCCGCGGGCGGTTCGGCGGGGCCGTCGACACCGGGATAGACGGTCGCGATGATGGGCAGGTCGCCCGCGTCGGAGCGCTGCCGATCCGACACGGCGATGAGAAAGAGGTTCGGGTGCCCGTCGGCGTACGCCTGCCAGCGCGGGTCGGGCGGGTCCCACAGCACGCAGACAACGGGGATCTCCCGGACGGTATCGGCGATGGCCGCGGCCACCTCGATGTGGTGGAAGAGCAGGACGTCGTAGCGGCCCGCCGCGGCGCCACGGGCCATCAGACCGGCGAGGTGGCGATCGGCTTCGGCCAGGTCGGCGAAGTCGCCGTCCGCGGCCCGCTCCGTCACCCGGTCAAAGCCGGCCCGGTCGGTGACCAGGGGGTCGAGACCGCCGTCGATCAGGGCGACGCCCGGCACCGCGGAGCCCCGGGGAGCGTAGAAGTCGACGTGGTCGCCGCGGGCAGCCAGTCCGCGGGCCACCGCGCTGGCGACGGTCATCGGGGCGTACACGACACCCGGCGGCGCCGGCGTGGGGACCCACGCGCGCACCATGGTCGCCACTCGCATCAGCGTGACCGAACCTCGTGGAAGAGGGCCTCGTACGCGTCCGCCATCCGGCGCAACGAGAACCGGGCGACCGCGTCGGCGCGGCAGGCAGCGGGATCGATGGAAGACAGACGCTGAACGGCCGCCACCATCTGGTCGACGTCCTCGGCCAGGAAACCGGTCTTCCCATCCACGATGATCTCGGGCAGAGCACCGCGCCGCAGGCCGATCACCGGTACGCCGCAGGCGAGCGCCTCGATGATGATGAGGCCGAACGATTCGTGGCGGCTGGGCATGAGCAGCGCCCGGGGCCGGGCCTGCAACTCCTTCCGCAGGTCCTCAAGGGACAGTGGGCCCAGGAAACGGATCTGGTCGCCGAGGTGGGGGGCGATGGTGTTCGGGAAGTACGACGAGTTCCGATACCAGGGGCCGACCAGACGCAGCTCGACGCCGGTCCGGCGGGCCACCTCGATCGCGTCGTGGACGCCTTTCTCGGGCACGAGGCGGTTCACGAAGAGCAGATGCTCGCCCGGCGGCGCGGCCGGGTCCGGGGCGAAGAAGTCGGTGTCGACGCCGCCGTGAATGACGGCGGCGAACTCGAGGCCGGGGTCAGCGTCCCGCTGCGCGGCGGAGATGGCGACCAACCGGTGCTGTGGGCTGGCGAACATGCCGATGGCCCTGACCAGCGGCGGCGGCACGGGACTGTCGTAGACGCTGCTCACCACGGGAACGTCGGGATGGAAGGCGAGGAAGGGCAACGGCACCTCGGGGTGGTGGAAGTACAGGACGTCGTACTCGCCGCGGCCAGCCCGCACGAACATCTCCTGCGCGAGCCGGGCGTCCCACAGCGCGAGGATGTTGTCGCTGGCCAGCCCCGGATCGGTGAGCGCCTCGGTGAACTCGTCCTTGGTGCCGACCAGCGGAGGCACCCCGCAGTCGATCACGCGGGCGCCGGGAACCTCGGAGCCGACCGGACCGTAGAAGTCGATGTCGTGTCCTCGGCCGGCCAGAACGCGGGTCAGCTCGGTCGCCAGCTGCATGGGCGAGTAGATGATGTCCCCGGGGGCCGGTGTGCGGACGTAGCCCTTGACCATCATGGCGATCCGCATACGCTCCCCCCAACCTGCCGGTCGTGCCAGAGTATCAACGCATCCAGACATTCGCGCAACCATAGACGTACATGCCGGCCGACGAGCCGTCCGCGGAGCACGGTCCTGAACCCAGGATTCGCTCGCCAGCGCGAGGTCAAGGGATTGACTTACGTGGCTTATTGCGCTACGGCGGACAGCCTTGACCCGGCCGGCACGCGGGATAGGATCGCCCGGTGGGCAAACGGTTGTGGGCCGTGATGGCTGTCACCGCCCTCGCCTTGGTGGGTTGCGAGGTCAAGCCGCTCGGGCCGGCGCCCGTGGCGGTCGGACCCGGCGACACGCCAGGCAATAATCCGGCCACTGGTTGAGTACGCTTCGCCGGTGAGCTACGACATCGTGTTCACGGCGTCCGACGACGGTGGCCGGTCCGGCACCGACACGGGTGGCGCGCCTTCCGTAGAGGTTTGGCGACGCATCGTCGACCGGGCCACGCAGCTTTTGGGTCCGGTCTACGCCGACGTCACCGAGTCGCAGGCCGAGCTCGGTGACGCAGCGACCGGCATCCGGCTTGTCCTGTCGGCCGGTTCCGGGACGATCACGGTCCCCTACGGGGCGCGGGGTGATGCGGCGGACGAACTGCTGCGGAAACTGTACGGACTCGGTGCGATCGTCGAGGAGGAAACCGGGCTCGTCGGCTACGACCCGCAGGTTGGGCGGCCACTGCGGTCGGTGACCGACCTGGCCGGGGCGCGAGTCTCCTTCGATCTCGTGGCGGGCATGTTCGCCCGGGCGGAGGCGACCCGACGTCGTGCGGCCCAACGCCGGGCGCAGAAGGAACGCGCCCAACGCAGCGGCGGTGCCGATCCGATGGCCGGGCGAGGCTGAGAGCGTTGTCGCTGGCGCTGAGAATGCGCCGCCACCCGACCGCGACCGGCTCATCCCGGGCCGTTAACTGCTCGGTGCCTCGGCTCCGGAAACGTAGGCTGGCGCCGGCCGGCCCAGATCGGGGCCGGTGGCTTGACCGTGGGGAGCTGGGGTGATCGGGGCCAGGATCGGCGCCGGCCGGGAGGCCGAGGTCTACGCGTGGGGTGACGACGCGGTCGTCAAGCTGTTCCGCCCGGGGTACGAGGGACACCGGACGGAGGCGGCGGCCCTGGCCGCCCTGGACGGCCACGGCATCGCGCCGCGGCTGCACGACGTCGTGGAACACGACGGCCGGACGGGCCTGGTGCTCGAGCGGCTGGACGGGCGGGACCTGCTGATCCGGCTGCAACGCCACCCGGCGGGGGTCCGCGGTTGGGCTCGGACCCTGGCCGAGGCGCACCGGGCCGTGCACGCCGTCGCCGCCCCGGCCGGCCTGCCCGACCTGCGTCCCGTCCTGGCCACCCGCATCGACCGGGCCGCGCTGCCGCCGCGCTTACGGGCCTTCGCCCACCAGGTCCTCGCGCCGTTGCCCGACGGGGATCGCCTGCTGCACGGGGACTTTCACCCCGGCAACGTCCTGGTGGCCGAGGACCGGGTGAGCGTCATCGACTGGGTGGGCGCGGCCCGGGGCGTGCCGGAGGCCGACCACGCCCGCACGCTTCTCCTGCTGCGGTGGAGCGACCTGCCGCCCGGTACGCCGGCCGTGGTCCGGGCACTGCTGCGCCTGGGACGGTCGCTGCTGGCGCACGAGTACGCCCGCGCCTACGGTCGCGGCTCGAACCGACCTTCGTCCCCTGTGGACGCCTGGCTGACGGTGCACACGGCCGCCCGCCTGGCGGAGGGAATCGAGGCCGAGCGTCCCCGGCTCATCCGCGCTCTCGAGCGGGCCCGACTGCGGGCTCAGCAGCGCGCCGGGGCGACCGGTCTCAGCACTGGATGATGTTGACGATGAGCGGAAAGGACCGTGTGGTGGGCGGAACGTTCACGCCGTCGTAGAAGCTGACGTAACCCTGGATGGTGCTGCCGGGGCGGTTGAACGGGCCGTCGTCGGCCGGCCGGCCGACCTGGGCGGTCCACGTGTTGTTGGGGCCGGGCGTCAGGCCGCCGCCCCACCGGTCCCCGGTGCTGTCCGGGTAGACGATGGTGTATTCAGATCCGGCGCTGGTCACGCCTCGGTCGTCGTACGCCACCACGGTGAGGGTGAACCGCTGTCCGCTGCACACAGTGGACGGTACGCTCACGCTCTCGATGACCGGCGGGTTGTCGACGCCGGGCTGGTTACCACCGGGGGGCTGATTACCGCCGGCCGGCTGCCCACCTCCGGGCGCACCACTCGCCGGTTGGCTGGCGACGGTGGTCGGAGCCGGGCTGGTCGCCGTGGATCCGGTCGGATCGGGCGTCGTGGTCACCGCGCTCGCCGTCGGCGACGCGAACGTGGACGCCTCGGTCCGCGTCCGGTCGCCGAGCTGCTGAGTACCGTCGGGGCCGATCTTCGGACGCAGGGCCAGGAGCACACCACCGCCGCCGAGCAGGAGAACGATGATGAGGCCGACGACGACGCCGACAAGGCCGTACCACCGGGCCCGGTTGGAGTCGTCCGACCGGTCGGGTGGGGTCGGGACCGGGGGTCGGGGCGGTCCGTCCGGTCGTGTCGGTGACCCGACGGGGCGCGGCGGTGCGGGCGGACCAGGATACGGCGCCGGGCCCCGCCCGGGCAGCCTGCGCCGGGCTTCCGTGGGCGATGACGCCCCGCCGACCGCGTGACCTGGTGCGGCGGGGGGCGCGACCGGCCCGCCGGCCGCCTGATTGACGATCGCCGTGAGCGTGTGGTGGGCGGCCTGGGCGGTCATCCGCTGGTCGGGGTCCTTGGTGAGCAGGCCGTCGATGACGGGTGTGAGCGGTCCGGCGTTGCGGAAACGCGGATGGGGCTGGGTGGCGCTGGCGAGCAGACCGGCCAGCGGATCCTCGTTGTCGAACGGCCCGTAGCCCTCCACAAGGAAGAACAGCGTCGCCCCGAGGCCGAACAGGTCGGCGGCTGGGCCGGTCCGTCCGCCCGAGACCCGCTCGGGAGCGACGTACCCGGGTGAGCCGAGCACGACCCCGGTGCTGGTCATGGTGACCGAGCCGACGGCGAAGGCGATCGAGAAGTCGGTGAGCAGGACCTCGCCACGCGGCCCGAGCAGCACATTGGACGGTTTCACGTCGCGGTGGACGACGCCGGCGGCGTGAGCGGCCGAAAGCGCATCGACCATGGCGAGGCCGATGCGGGCCGCCTCGGCCGGCGGCCGGGGGCCGTACTGCTGAACGTACCGGTAGAGCGAGACGCCCTCGACCAGTTGCATGACGATCCAGGGCCGGCTGTCGTGCTCGACGATGTCATAGACGGCGACGATGTTGGGGTGCTGTAGTCGCGCGGCGTAGCGAGCCTCGGTGATGGCGCGGCCGACCGCCTCGGCCCGGGCGGCGTCGCTGAGCTGGGCGGGCAGGTGCAGCTCCTTGACGGCCACCGGCCGGTACAGCATCTCGTCGTAGCCGCGCCAGACCGTGCCCATGCCGCCGGTTCCGATAACGTTATCGAGACGATAGCGACCGGCCAGTACCACGCTCATGCGACTTCCCCAGGTCTTCCCGTCCGAATGAAGCGGCCGCTGAGCATACCGCCCGGCCGCAACCCCCGTCGCCAGACGCGCCGCAAACCTGTCTCTAAAGGCGTGCAGCGATCTCTGAGTGCGGTTCTGAGCCCGAGACACCGCGGCGCCACCGAGAGGCAGGTTCGATCGCAGCGCTTATGGATCTCGATCGGCCTGCTGATGCGCCGTCAGAGTCAGGCCCGGCCGAGATGGGGACTCCGGCGAGCATCGGCAGATCCGGAATCGTTTCTTATCTCCGACATGGCATGATATGCGGGAAGAGCCGGGCGTCAGCGGCGGCGGGGCACGTGCGGCCGGTACGCGCTCACCGACGGCTCGCCGGCCAGCCAGAACCGCCAGGGACGCTCCCGTTCCGCGACCACGCCCACCCGAGGTCCACTGAGGATGATCGCCGGATCGGGCTCCGTACCCGGGGCCGGCGGAAGCAGGCGTACGGGCGCGTCGGGTGCCAGCAGGTTCACCCCGTTGGTCTCGCGGGCGATGCCCAGGGCCTGGGTCAGGCGGGCCGGACCTCGAGCGAGGTCGCGGTCGGACGAACCGGGCCGCCGAGCTCGCGCCACCTCAATGCCGTCCACAATAGACCCTGCTCGTAGCAGTACAGCCGAGGCGATGCCCTCCGGCCGGCAGACCACGTTCAGGCACCAGTGCATGCCGTAGGTGAAGTACACGTAGGCGTGGCCGGGCGGCCCGAACATCACGGCGTTGCGGGCCGTACGACCCCGGTGGGCATGGGAGGCGGCGTCGGCGCCCGTGCCGTCGTACGCCTCCACCTCGGTGAGCCGTACGGTCACCCCACCGGCCACGATGCGGCACCCCAGCAGGCCCGGCGCCGCCACCTCCGGTGGTCCCGCCAGCAGCCGGGCCGGCCACTGGTCGTCGCGGACGCGCCTCACCACGGCCGAAGATCGCCGCGCGTGACGGCCGACGCGGCCTGCCGGTCCGTACCGGACGGAATGCCGATCGCGACGTCCGACATGGCGACCCCCCTTCCGTCGCCCCAGATTACGCCGTACTCACGTTTGACCACGCACGATGGCCGGCGACACGACATGCCGGGTCAGGTCGACGAACCGTCAAACCGGGGCCATGGCATCATCGACGCAACGTCGCCGCGCAACTCCATTCCGCAGTTCGAGGAAGGTCCGTGGCCGGTTACGTCTTCGTCAGCTACAGCAGGCACGACAAGCACTACGTCGACCGCCTCGTCACGTACCTTCGCGACCACGGCTTCGATGTCTGGTACGACGAGAAGGTCGCCACGGCCGAGCGCTGGCGCACGGCGATCAGGGACAGGGTCGACGGCTGCGGCGTCTTCCTCATCGTCATGAGTCCGAACTCCGAGGATTCGAAGTACGTGGAGTGGGAATACCAGCGGGCCATCGACGGCAAGCGACCCATCGTGCCCCTTCTCCTGGCGGGAACTCCGTTCATGGAGCTCAACCACCTCAAGTACTACCGCGTGGACAACCAGGAGTTGCCCGGCCCCGATCTGCTGGACATCATCCGGGCCCTCCTCCCGGCCGGAGCCGCCTCGTCGCGCCGCGCTTTCACGGGGACGCCGATGTGGTACGTTCCCGCCCCGGCCCACCCGGCCGTGGTGACGGGCATGGGAGGAACCCATCCAACGGGCTTGGTCGTGACCGCGTTCTCGCCTCGTGGGGACACTGTGGCCATCGGCTGCGGCCACACCGTCAGCCTCATGGACGCCCGCAATGGCGTCCCCGTGACCGTCCTCAACCGACCGGTCGAGCCGCCGCTTGCGAACCCGCTCGAGGAGTGGTGGCGGGGCAAGCCGCCCCCGATGTTTCGCTCCGTCACCTCGCTCGCGTGGCTACCGGTCGGCCAACGTCTCGGTATCACCTGGAGCCGAGGCGTCGCCACGTATCGGCAGGTGAGGCTGTTGGAGGGCGTGTGGGACGTCCACCCCGTGACCGAACTCGGCGTGTGGGACGGAGCTGGTTCCTACGTCCCGGCAAGGCACGCCCAATCCGAGTATTGGAGCACCACGGCGGGCTGGTCACTGACGCGACATAACATCTTCGTAATTACATACGATTATCGTTCGCTCTACGTCCATCATCTCGACCGGACCAGCCTGGAGACGACCGGCCTGCGGACCATCGTCGTGCCGAGCAGCTCCCGTACCATCGCGCCAGTGGTCACCGCGTGGGCCCCGGACGGCCAACGACTGGCGGTGTCATACAGCGCGACGGCGGTTCACCACCAATCCCGCCACGCGCCCCGGACCGTCGCGGTGTGGGACATCACGACCGGCGCCCAGTTGTACACGATGAACAGCTCGGCTGGTGCGATCGCCTGGGCGCCGAACGGTAGGTACCTGGCGGGCGCCGACGGCGCGAGCGTGCGGGTGTGGTACGTCGAGACGGGCAAGCAGATCTACGTCCTCAATGGACATACCCGGGCCATTCGCACGCTGGCCTACTCGCCGGACGGACAGTACCTGGCCACCGGCGGCGACGACCAGACCGTGCGGATCTGGCGGCCGAACACCGGCGAGTTCGCGTGCATGCTCGTCGGGCACACGGCGCCGGTGACATCGTTGTCGTGGGCGCCGGGCGCAACCGCCCTCGTCAGCGGAGGTTTTGACGGGGTTCGCATGTGGCGACTCACGTCGTCCTGACGCGTCGGGGCGACCTGACGCGTCAGCGGGGGACGACGCGAGTAGCGGCCCACTCCCGCCACTTCTCCACTGTGGACTGAACCTCGGCGAGCTGGGCGGCCACCGGGCCGGGACCGGTCGAGCCGGGCGCGGTCCGGGCGGCCAGCGCCCCGCGCACGTCCAGCACCGAGCGCACGTCGGGGGTCAGGTGGGGCGAGACCTTCGCCAGGTCCTCGTCGGAGACCTCGTCCAGCCCGCACTCCCGGGCCACGCACAGGGCGACCAGCGCCCCGGTCACCTCATGCGCCTCGCGGAACGGCACGCCCTTACGCACCAGCCACTCGGCCACCTCGGTCGCCAGCGTGTATCCCTTGGGCGCCGCCTCGACGAGCCGGTCCACGCGAACGGTCATTGTCGAGACCATGCCGGCCAGCGCGGGCAGCACGAGCTCGAGGGTGTCCACGGCGTCGAACGCGGGCTCCTTGTCCTCCTGCATGTCCCGGTCGTACGTGAGCGGCAGGCCCTTGAGCATGGTGAGCACGGTCATGAGATCACCAATGAGACGGCCGGCCTTGCCCCGGGCGAGCTCGGCGATGTCGGCGTTCTTCTTCTGCGGCATGATCGACGACCCGGTGGCGAAGGCGTCGTCGAGCTCGACCCAGCCGAACTCCTGCGAGGTCCACAGCACGATCTCCTCGCCCAACCGGGACAGGTGCACGCCGATGAGCGCGGCCACGAAGAGGAACTCGGCCACGAAGTCGCGGTCGGAGACGGCGTCCATCGAGTTCGGCGCCGGTCGGTCGAAGCCCAGCTCCCGGGCCACGCGCTCGGGGTCCAGCGGCAGGCTCGACCCGGCCAGCGCGCCGGCGCCGAGCGGGCAGACGGCGGCGCGGGCGTCCCAGTCGCGCAGCCGCTCCAGGTCCCGCAGCAGGGGATGCACGTGGGCCAGTAGATGGTGGCCGAACGAGACGGGCTGCGCGTGCTGCAGGTGGGTCATGCCCGGCGCGGGCGTGTCCACGTGCCGAGCGGCCTGCTCGACCAGCGCATCGGCCAGCTCCACGAGCCGGGCGGCGACGCCGCGGGCGTGGTCGCGCAGGTACAGCCTCAGGTCGGTGGCGACCTGGTCGTTGCGGGAACGGCCCGCCCGCAGCTTGCCCCCGAGCGCGCCGAGTCGCTCCAGCAGCCCGCGCTCGAGGGCGGTGTGCACGTCCTCGTCGTCGACCGTCGGTCGGAACTCCCCCGACGCGCAGGCCGCCTCCAGGTCGTCCAGCGCCGCCAGCATCCGGCCGAGCTCGTCAGAGTCGAGCAGCCCGGCGTCGGCCAGGATGCGAGCGTGCACCCGGGAGGCGGCCAGGTCGTACGGGGCCAGCCGCCAGTCGAAGTGGACGCTCAGCGACAGCCGGGCCAGGGCTTCGGCCGGCCCACCCGAGAACCGCCCGCCCCACAACCGGATGCCCTGCGCTCCCTCTGTCGCGCCCACGCTCGCCTCTCCCTCCTCGTCGTGTCGGCCCTCGTGCCCTTCCTCGTGTCAGGAAGGACTCCCTCCTGGGCAAAAACCGTCAACAGGGCGTCCTTCCTGACACTCACCCTGACACTCGCCTGACCGTGGCCGTTACGCCTTGCCCGCCCATTCCAGCAGGGTGGCGGCCAGAGCCGCCCCCGGGCCTGACCGGCGGGACGGGTCGCGCACCACGATGATGATCGTGTCATCCCCGGCGATCGTGCCCACCACCTCGGGCAACCCGGAGCGATCGAACGCACTGGCCAGGAACTGAGCCGCCCCGGGCGGCGTGCGCAGCACCACCAGGTTCCCGCTAGCGTCGGCGCTGACCAACAGTTCGCGCAGCAGGCGTCGCAACCGCTCCGGCGGCTGCTCGGCGGCGCGTAGCGGGCCCGTCCCCTCCTCGGGGATGACGTACACGGGCGCCGAACCGTCGGTGCCGCGGACCTTGATCGCGCCGAGCTCCTCCAGGTCCCGCGACAGCGTGGCCTGGGTGGTGACGAACCCCTCGGCGGCGAGCAGTTCGGCCAGCTCGGCCTGCGACCGCACCGGCACATCCCGGATCAACGCCACGATCCGCGCGTGCCGGGCCGCCTTCGACGAGGGCGCCGTGGCCGTCACCGCCGGCCCCTCCCCGACGGCCACCTCCCCGCCGCCGACGCCGGGCCGCTCCCCCTCGTCGATCTAGGGCGTGGAGTGGTGATCGGAGATCGTTTCACCACGCTATGCCCTAGATCAACGGCATGGGGGTGGGCAGCGCGCGACGGCGTCACCGGGACGCCTCCGTTCGGCCGGCCCGGGTCAGCAGCCAGGTCAGCAGGGCCTTCTGGGCGTGCAGACGGTTCTCGGCCTGGTCGAACACCACACTGGCCGGCCCGTCCATGACCTCGTCGGTGATCTCCTCACCCCGGTGGGCGGGCAGGCAGTGCAGCACGATCGCGTGGGGCTTCGCCCGGGCCACGAGCTCAGCGTTGACCTGGTAGGGCAGGAAGGGCGTGACCCGGTCCAGCCCGTCACCCTCCTGGTTCATCGAGGTCCACGTATCGGTGGCGATCACGTCGACGCCGCTCACCGCCTCGATGGGGTCGGTGGTCACCAGCACCGATCCGCCGGTGCGGGCCGCGATGGCGGTGGCGTCGGCCACGATCGCCGGATCGGGCTGGTGCGCCGGCGGGCCGGCCACCCGTACGTGCATGCCCGCCACCGCGCAGCCCAGCAGGTACGAGTGAGCCATGTTGTTGGCGGCGTCGCCCACGTACCCCAGCGTGCGCCCCGCCGTGGCCCCGAGGTGCTCCCGAATGGTCAGCAGGTCGGCCAGCACCTGGCAGGGGTGGAAGCCGTCGGTCAGCCCGTTCACCACGGGGACCGTCGACGCGGCCGCGACCTCGGCCAGCCGCTCGTCGCCGAAGGTCCGCATCACGATCGCCCGCGCGTACCGGGACAGCACCCGGGCGGCGTCGCCGAGCGTCTCGCCCCGGCCGAAGTGCGTGTTCTGGCTGTCGACCACGATCGGCTGCCCCCCGAGCTGGGCGATGCCGGCCTCGAACGACATCCGGGTCCGCAGGCTGGGCTTGTCGAAGAGCACCGCCACCGCGGCCGGGCCCTCCAAGGGACGGAAGGCGTACGGCGCCGCCTTCATGGTCAACGCGAGGTCCAGCACCTCGGCCTGCTCGGCCGGCGACAGGTCGTCGTCGCGCAGGAAGTGCCGCACGGGCCGGTCCACCGACCCGCCGCCGCGCTGGACCGCCCGGCTCGCGGGTGGACCGGAGTACGTACCACCGCTGTCCGCTCCGTGCGTCACGCCGATTCCTCCCCAGTGGATGGTGTCGTGGTCCCGGGCTCGCGCGGCGCGCCCTGCTCGGCCGCCCGGTCCAGGGCCGCGGGTAGCGCAGCGAGCAGGGCTTCGATCTGCTCAGCCGAGATGATCAAGGGCGGCGCCAGCCGGAGCACGTCCGGCCGGATCGCGTTGGTGATGAACCCCGCCTCGAGCAGGGCGGCCTGCAGCGGCTCGCTACTCGGAGCCGACAGAACGACGCCGAGCAGCAGCCCGGCCCCGCGGACCTCGGTCACGAGCGGATGGCCCAGCGACTCGATGCCGCGCCGCAGCAGCTCGCCCATGCGCTTGACGTGGTCGAGCAGCCCGTCCGCCTCGATGGTGGCGAGCACCGCCAGGCCGGCGGTGCAGCAGACCGGGTTGCCGCCGAAGGTGGACGCGTGGCTGCCCGGACCGAGCGCCTCGGCCCACCGTCCGAACGCGATGGTCGCGCCGAGCGGCAGCCCGCCGCCCAGGCCCTTGGCCAGCGTGACCACGTCCGGTTCGATGCCCTCGGCCTGGTGGGCGAACCAGTAACCGGTGCGCCCGATGCCCGTCTGCACCTCGTCGAGGGCCAGGATCGCGCCGTGCCGCGCGGTGATATCCCGGGCCGCGCTCAGGTAGCCGGCCGGCGGCACCACCACGCCGCTCTCGCCCTGGATCGGCTCGAGGATCACCATGGCGGTGGCATCGTCCACAGCGGACTCCAGCGCGGCCACGTCGCCGTACGGGACGTGGACCACCTCACCCGGCAGCGGCCGGAACGGGTCCGCCTTGGCCGGCTGGCCGGTGAGCGCGAGCGCCCCCATGGTGCGGCCGTGGAAGGCGCCGTCGGTGGCGACCACTTTCGTCCGGCCGGTCATCCGGGAGAGCTTGAACGCCGCCTCGTTCGCCTCGGCTCCGGAGTTGGCGAAGTAGACCCGGCCAGGACGACCGGCGCGCGCCAGCAGCGCCTCGGCCAGCGCCACCGGCGGTTCGGCGGCGAAGAGGTTCGACACGTGACCGAGGCTGCCGATCTGGGTGGTGACCGCCTCGACCACGGCCGGGTGGGCGTGGCCGAGCACGTTGACCGCGATGCCAGCCAGGAAGTCCACGTAGGACCGTCCCGCCTCATCCCAGACGACCGCGCCCTCGCCTCGCACGAGCGCCAGCGACGGCTTCGCGTAGTTCTTCATCATCGCGGCCGACCACCGCGACGTCAGATCGGTCACGTTCCCTCCCCCGACGACTCGGGCGGCGTGGGTCCGTGCGCGGTGACCATCGTGCCGAACCCATCATCCGTAAATATTTCCAACAGCAAGGAGTGCGGGACCCGGCCGTCCACGATGTGGGCGGCGCTCACTCCACCCCGGACGGCCCGCAGGCACGCCTCCATCTTCGGCACCATGCCGGAGTGCAGGCTGGGCAGCAGCGCCTCGACCTCGTCGGCGCTGATGTGCGAGACGAGCGAGGCGGGATCCGGCCAGTTGCGGTAGAGCCCGGGCACGTCGGTGAGCACGACCAGCTTCTGCGCCCCCAGCGCGGCGGCCAGTGCCCCGGCGGCGGTGTCGGCATTCAGGTTGTGCACCACCCCGTGCTCGTCCGGAGCCACCGAGGCGATCACCGGAATACGACCCGCCTCGATGAGGTCGGTGACCGCCGAAACGTTGACCGACGCGACGTCACCGACCAGCCCCACGTCGACCGGGTGACCGTCCACAGTGGCGGCCCGCCGCTGCGCGGTGAACAGCCGCGCGTCCTCGCCGGACATGCCGACCGCGAACGGGCCGTGCTCGTTGATGAGGCCGACCAGCTGCCGACCGACCTGGCCGACCAGCACCATGCGGACGACGTCGATCGCTTCCGGGGTGGTGACGCGCAGCCCGCCGCGGAACTCGCTGGCGATGCCGAGCTTGGTCAACATGGCCGAGATCTGCGGGCCACCGCCGTGCACCACCACCGGCTTGATGCCCACATAGCGCAGGAACACCAGGTCGGCCGCGAACGCCTTCTGCACCTCGAGGTTGTCGGCGGTTCCCTCAGCGCCGGCCATGGCGTTGCCGCCGTACTTGATGACGACCGTGGCGCCGTGGAAGCGGGCGAGCCAGGGCAGCGCCTCGATGAGCGTGCTCGCCTTCCCCAACGCGATGCCGAGATCCCGGGTCGAGACGGTCATGGTGCTGCCTCCCCGGCTTCCGCGCCGGAAGCCGACGTGTGTACGCGCGCGGCCGGCGCGGGTGCGCGGCGGGCCGACGCGACGGTGGTCGGGGTGGGTACGTGGGTAGCCGCCGTGAATACGCGGGTGGCTGGGGCTGGGACGCCGTCGGTCGGCGTGGGGCCACCGGCCCCCGACGTGAGGACGCCCGGGATCATGTCGAGTACGCCGAGTTCTCGTGCACGTAGGCGTGGGACAGGTCGTTGGTCCACACCGCCGCCGACTGGTCGCCCGCGGCGAGATCGATGACGATGTGCACCAACCGGCCGGACAGGTCCACCGTGGAGCGATCCTCGGCGGCCGCGCCACCCCGACAGACCCAGACTCCATTGATGGCGACGTCGACGCGGTCGGGCTCGAACCGGGCCGAGGTCGTGCCCACGGCGGCGAGGATGCGCCCCCAGTTGGGATCCGACCCGAACAACGCGGTCTTGACCAGGTTGTTGCGGGCCACGGCGCGGGCCACCTCCACCGCGTCGCCCTCGCTGGCCGCCGAGCGCACCTCAATGGTCACGTCCTTTGTGGACCCTTCGGCGTCGGCCAGCAGCTGCATCGCCAGATCCTGGCACGCCGCCATCACTGCGTCGTCGAGCTCGTCGGCCGAGGGGGTCACGCCGGAGGCACCGCTGGCCAGCAGCAGGACCGTGTCGTTGGTGGACATGCACCCGTCGGAGTCGACGCGGTCGAAGGTAAGCCTGGTCGCCTTGCGCAACGCGCGGTCCAGCGTGGCGGCGTCGGCCACGGCATCGGTGGTGAGCACGGCCAGCATGGTGGCCAGACCCGGGGCCAGCATGCCGGCGCCCTTGGCCATCCCGCCGACCGACCAGCCGTCACGGACACTGTGGACGGTCTTGGGGCGGGTGTCGGTGGTCATGATGGCGCGGGCCGCATCCGCTCCCCCGTCTCGGGACAGCGAACGGATGGCCTGCTCGATGCCGGCGGTGAGGCGGTCCATGGGCAGCCGCTCCCCGATCAGGCCGGTCGAGCAGACGGCCACGTCGGCCGCCCCGACGTCCAGGCCCTCCTTGCCCAGCAGTTCGGCGACCAGCTCGGCCGACCGGTGCGTGTCCTGGAACCCGCCCGGGCCGGTGCAGGCGTTGGCGCCACCCGAGTTCAGCACGACCGCACGGACCCGACCGGCGCGCAGGACCTGCTGGCTCCACAGCACAGGCGCGGCCTTGATGCGGTTACTGGTGAAGACCCCGGCGGCGGCGGACTGGGGGCCGTCATTGACGACGACGGTCACATCGAGATCGCCCGACGCCTTGAGCCCGGCCGCCGCGGACCCGGCCCGGAACCCCTGCGGCCCGGTGACGCTCACGCTCCCACCCTCCTGTATGACTATGCAGAAGACGGTATCAAGTTGCACTACCCCGGGGCAACCGACTTAACCGGAGCGGGCGGCAGCCTTGGCCGAACGCCCGCACCCGTGGGACCCACGCGCACTCGAGGACGCCCGCCCGGGATACCCACACTCGAGACGCCCGACTGCGGGCGCCATGATCGCCGTGAGGCGGTGGTGCGCCAACAGGCGTATGGGTGCCTCACCGTGATCACGGGCGATGATCCCCGTGAGGCGACCATGCCCCCCAGACCGTACGAACGCCTCACGCAGATCCCAGGCAGGACGCCGCTCACATGACCCGGGAGACTGGACGCATGACGCGGGCCGACTCCTCCTCCAGCGCCTTGCGGCCGGCGACGTCCATCCCTGCCGCCTTCCGCACCGCGACGATCGCCGACGTCGACGCGTTGACCGAACTGGAGCGCATCGCCAACGAGGCCGCGATCGGCCATCTCTTCGCCGGCATCCCGTTCCCCACCGAGGAGGTGGCGGCCCGGTGGCGGGCCGAGGTCGCCGACCCGGCCATGACGGTCGAGGTCGCCGAGGCCGACGCCGGGCTGGTGTGCTTCGTCTGCTTCGACGCCCACCGGTTGCAGCACCTGGCCGTCCACCCCGACCACTGGGGGCGCGGGCTCGCCCGGGCGGCCATCGAGCGGGCGGTCGCCCGCATGACCGGCGATCCGGTGCTGTGGTGCCTGCGGGACAACACTCGAGCGCGCCGGCTCTACGAGCGTCTCGGTTGGACGCTGACCGACCGTACGCGCCGCAACGTCTACCCGCCACACCACGAGGAGGTCGAGTACGTCCTGCGCCGCCCGGCGGCGGGCCACGCTCCGGCGACGTCGACCTGACCGCCGACGGGTGCCCGTCCCGGGCCGCCCGCCCGGGTGCCCCGCCGTGACGGGTCAGGGGGTGAGCCCGATGGCCGTCAGCCCGGCCGTCTCCGGCAGGCCGGCCATGATGTTGGCGCACTGGACCGCCTGACCGGCCGCGCCCTTGCCGAGGTTGTCGATCGCGCTCTGCACCAGGACCCGCCCGGAGTCACGGTCCACCGTCGCCTGCAGGTGGCAGGCGTTGCTCCCCAGCGTCGCCTTGGTCCGGGGCCACACGCCGGGGGGCAGGAGCCGTACGAACGGTTCGCCCTCGTACGCCTGCGCGAGCACGGCCCGCACGTCGTCGGCGGTGACATCCGGTGTGGACGGTCGGGCCGTGACGGTGGCCAGGATGCCGCGAGGCATGGGGGCGAGCACGGGGGTGAACGAGAGCGAGGTGGCCCCCGTGGCCTGCTTGATCTCCGGCACGTGCTGGTGGGTGCCGACCTTGTAACCGGACAGATCGCCCATCACTTCGCTGCCGAGCAGGTGCGGCTTGAGGCTCCGGCCGGCCCCGGAGGTGCCCGAGGCAGCCACCACGACCACGTCCTCGGGGTTCACCAGTCCGGATTTGATCAGCGGGGCGAGCGCCAGGATGGTCGCCACGGCGTAGCACCCGGTCGCCGCCACCCGAGCGGAGGAGGCGATCAGCTCCCGCTGGCCCGGCAGCTCCGGCAGACCGTACGTCCAGGCACCCGCGTGCTCGCCGCCGTAGTACGCCCGCCACTGCTCGGGGTCCTGCAACCGGTGGTCGGCCCCGAGGTCGACGATCTTGACGCTCTCCGGCAGCGTGGCCGCGAGCGCCCCGGACTCGCCGTGCGGCAGGGCGAGGAAGACCAGGTCGGCGCCGGCCAGGCTCTCGAGCGTCGTCGGCTGGAAGGTCAGACCGATACCGATCAGATGGGGGTGGACGCTCTCCACCGGCGTACCGGCCTGTGAGTGCGCCGTGGCCGCCACGAGCTCGAACTCCGGGTGACCAGCGACCAAGCGCAGCACCTCACCCCCGGCGTACCCACTGGCCCCGACGACCGCCACCCGGATTCCCATGGCTCACCTCACGACTGCATGACTATGCAGGGCATGGTATCAGAATGCACTGGCCTCGGCCCGCGCCATGCTCGCCGAGGGCGCGCGCCCGGCGATGGCTTTCAGGGCCGCGCATTCCGCCGGTCATCGCGGGATGCCCAACGCGGCACAGGAAAGCCTCGTCGGCGTGTCCAGATGGACGGCTTCGTCGACCTCCAGCGATCGGCTCACTCCGGCTGGTGGCACACCGCCTCGACGTTGTTGCCATCGGGGTCGCGGACGAATGCGGCGTAGTAGGTCGGGGTGTACTCCGGCCACAACCGCGGCTCGTGCAGCACCTCGGCCCCGGCCGCCACCGCCGCCTCGAAGAACGCGTGCACGGCCGCCCGGTCCGGTGCGGTGAAGGCCAGGTGCGCCTCCCGAGCCTCGCCCGGCGTGGTCGTCGGGCCGATCCAGAAGTCGGGGAACTGCGTGCCGTAGCCGATCTGGTCACCGAAGTCGAGCACCCGCCGCCCGCCCAACGGCGCGAGCACGGCGTCATAGAACGCCACGCTCGCCGCGACGTCCCGGACCTGGATCGATACGTGGTCAATCACCAAGGCCTCCATCGGTGGGGTTGGCACGTGTGTCACGCCATCGTGCCCTACCCCACCGACAATTCCCTCGGTGCCCGCGTCCGCTCACCCGGGCCTCGGGCCCCGCGACGAGGTCAGGCGCCGCGCAGCACGGCGCCGTGGCGCTCCGCCGCGAGCGCGACGGCCGCGTCCCGGGCGGCCACCGCCTCCTCGACGGTCAGGGTGCGGTCGGGGGCCCGCAGCACCAGCTTGTACGCCAGTGACTTGCGCCCCTCGCCGACCTGTGCACCCGTGTACACGTCGAAGAGCCGGACCGACTCCAGCAGCGGCCCCACGCCGTCCACGATGGACTTCTCCACCTCGGCCGCGGGCACCTCGGACGGCACCACCAGGGCCACGTCGATGAGGGCGGCCGGGAAGTTCGACAGCTTCGGCGCCGGCGTCAGGCCGGGCAGCGGCACCGCCGACAGGTCCAGTTCCAGCGCGCAGGTCCGCTTCGGGATCTCGAAGTCGGCGCAGACGGCGGGGTGCACCTCACCGGCGTGGCCGACCACGACCCCGTCCACCCGCAGGGCCGCGCAGCGCCCCGGGTGCCACGGCATGGTGTCGGCCGCGGTCACCGAGATGGACCCGGGCAGCACACCGGCGGCGAGCAGCACCTCCCGGCCGGTCTGGATCGCGTCGGCCCAGTCGTAGGCCCGACCCGGGCCCCACCAGCCCGAGCGCTCCCACTCCCCGGCGGCCACGGTGGCCACGTGCATGGGCTGCGCCGGCACCGCGGCCTTCGCCTTCTCCCACTCCTCGTCGGTGGGCCGCCGGCTCACGTCGAGCACCGGCGGCGGGCCGGCGTCGGTGGGCAGGAACACCAGGCCGAGCTCGTAGAGGGCCACGTCCCGGTTGCCCCGGTTGATGTTGCGGCGCAGCGTCGCCAGCAGCCCGGGCAGCAGGGTGGTCCGCATGTACGGTTCCTCGTCCGACAGCGGATTCGCCAGGCGGACGGCGTCGGTGGGCCGGCCCAGCTTCCGCAGCGCGTCGGCCGAGACGAACGGCGGGGGCAGCACCTCGACGTAGCCCATCTCGGCCAGCGCCCGCCCCACCGAGCGACGCCGACGCTGGTCGGCGGTCAGGCCGGACCCGGGCGGCGCGATCGGCAGCGCGCTGGGCACCTTGTTGTAGCCGTCGAGGCGGACCACCTCTTCGATCAGGTCGGCCGGGCGCAGAAGGTCCGGCCGCCAGCTCGGCGGGGTCACGGTCAGGATCGCCCCGCCGTCGGAGCCGTCGGGCGCCTCGTTCGTCACGGTGCAACCGATCTTGGTGAGCAGCTCGCCCACGAGGGAGGTCGGGTACACCACGCCGACGAGGCGGGACACCTCCTCCGCGTTCAGAGTGATGCTCGAGATCGGCGTCGGGTAGTTGAGGTCGAGGATCTGCTTGCTCGGCGTACCGCCGCCGTACTCGACCAGGATCTGCACGGCCCGCTCGATCGCCACCAACGCCAGCTCGCGGTCGACCCCGCGCTCCCAGCGCTTGGCCGCCTCGCTGAACAGGTTGTGCCGGCGGGCGGTCCGGCTGACCATCGTGGGGTCCCAGTGGGCGGCCTCGAGCAGCACGTCAGTGGTGGTGCCCGGGATGACCTCGGAGGTCTCGCCACCCATGACGGCGGCCAGCGAGATCGGACCGGTGTCGTCGCAGATCACCATGTCCTCTTCGGACAGCCGGCGCCGGACACCGTCCAGTGTGGTCAGCTCCTCGCCCGCGGTGGCCCGCCGCACCACGAGCCCGCCCTGGATGCGCTTGGCGTCGAAGGCGTGCATCGGCTGGCCGAGCTCGAGCATCACGTAGTTCGTCACGTCGATGGCCAGGCCGAGCGTCCGGATGCCGGCCGTGACCAGCCGACGCTGCATCCACTCCGGCGTCGGCGCGTTCGGGTCCAGGCCGGTGACGAGGCGGGCCGCGAAGCGGTCACACCCGACCTGGTCGACCACGGTGACCGGCCACGGCGGCTTGCCGCGCGTGGAGCCCTTGGGCGCCTTGATCAGCGCCGGATCCTTGAACGGCACGTCGAAGGCGTGGGCCAGCTCCCGGGCCAGCCCGCGCACCGACATCTGGTAGCCCCGGTCCGGGGTGGGCTCGACGTGCACGATGATGTCGCTCAAGCCGACGTACGGCCGCGCGTCGTCGCCCGGCTGGGCCCCCGACGCCGGGTCGATCACGAGGATGCCCGAGTGGTCGTCGCTGACGCCCAGCTCCCGGGCGGAGCAGATCATGCCGTTGGACATCCGACCGTACGTCTTACGCGCCCCGATCGCGAACCCGCCGGGCAGCACCCCGCCGGGCAGGATCACGGCCACCAGGTCGCCCTCGGCGAAGTTCCGGGCCCCGCACACGATCTCCTGCGGGTCCCCGGTGCCGTTGGCCTTACCCACGTCGACCGTGCAGAAGCGGATCGGCTTCTTGAAACCGGTCAGCTCCTCGATGGTCAGGACCCGGCCGACCGCCAGCGTGCCCTGCACGGTGGCGCCCTGGTCCACGATGGACTCCACCTCGATGCCGAGGTTGGTCAGCGCGTCCTCGAGCTGCTCGGCGGTCAGGTCCGCCGGCAGGTCCACGTACTCGCGCAGCCAGGAGACGCTCACCCGCATCGCTACGCAACCTCCATGCCGAACGCCCGGGTGAACCGTACGTCGCCCTCGATGAACTCCCGCATGTCCGACAGTCCGTTGCGGAACATCAGCGTCCGGTCGATCCCCATGCCGAACGCGAATCCACTGTAGACAGTCGGGTCGACGCCGCAGGCCCGCAGCACGTTGGGGTCGACCATGCCGCAGCCGCCCCACTCGACCCACCGGGGGCCGTCGCGATGGGCCTCGAACCACACATCGAACTCAGCCGACGGCTCGGTGAACGGGAAGTAGTGCGGCCGCCACCGGGTCCGGGCGTTCTCCCCGAACATGGCGCGGGCGAAGTGGTCCAGCGTGCCCCGCAGGTGAGCCATGGTGATGCCCTTGTCCACCACCAGCCCTTCGACCTGGTGGAAGACCGGCGAGTGCGTGGCGTCCAGCTCGTCGGTGCGGTAGACGCGGCCCGGAACCACCACGTAGATCGGCGGCTGGCGCTCCATCATGGCCCGGGCCTGCACCGGCGAGGTGTGCGTACGCAGCACCAACCCCGAGCCCGTGCCCAGTTGGTTCTCGGGCGCCTGAGCCACCAGACCGTTGGCGAACTTCTGAGCGGAGCCTGATGCGCCGCTCGCAAGCTTCGCGGCGGTCGCCACCCAGAAGGTGTCCATGAGACCCCGCGACGGGTGGTCCGGCGGAATGTTCAGGGCATCGAAGTTGGCCCACTCCAGCTCGATCTCGGGGCCCTCCGCGACCTCGTATCCCATCCCGACGAAGAGGTCGGCGATGCGCTCCATCAGCGTGGTGATGGGGTGACGGGCGCCGCGCGGCCGCCGGTCGCCCGGCAGCGTCACGTCGACCGCCTCCTCCACCAGCATCCGGCGGGCCCGGTCCTCCTCCAGGGCGGCCAGCCGGGCGTCGTACGCCTCCTGGATCGCCGCCCGGGCTTCGTTGACCCGCTTACCGGCGTCGGCCCGCGCCTGCGGCGGCAGCGCGCCGATCTCCCGGCGAGCCAGCGACACCGGAGCGCGGTCGCCCAGGTGCTGGGGGCGCAGCGCGATCAGACCGTCCACTTCGGACGCCGCGGCGAAGGCCTCGCGCGCCGCCGCGACCGCCTGGTCCAACGACTTCTGGTCCAGCAGCGCGACCTGCTTGGGGTCGTACGAGTCGGAGCGCCGGCTCATGACCGCCCCCACCGCATCTCGATCGCCGACGGGAACCGACGCGGGCCGCCGCCCACCGCGGGCGGCCGGGGCCCAGGCTGGGTCGCTCTGTACGTTCGCTGACGCACGCTCATGACGGAGTCCTCCGGCGGGGTAGCCATCGCTGGCCGATCCTACGTTTGCTGTCGATCACGAGGCACGCTGGCGTACTGTTCGCCCAACGTCCTCACTCGCGGCTTGGCCGCCGCCCGCCGGTGCGCGTCAGCGCAGGATCTCACCCCGCGGCCCGCCTCCGGCGGGCTGCATAAACAACCGGGGCTCGATCATGAGGGGAACTCCTTCACCCGAGCGCAGTGTCACCCGAGCGCCGTCTGCCCGGGCGCAGTGCTCTGGCCGAAGCGTACAGGCAAACCGCCGCGGCCGCAGCCAGGTTGAGGCTCTCGGCGCGTCCGTGGATCGGTACCCGGACCCGAGCGTCGGCCAGATCCGCGATCGCGCCCGGCAGGCCGTGCGCCTCCGACCCGAAGACCCAGGCCGTCCGGCCGGTCAGCCCACCGGCGTCGAGCAGGCTGTCGAGGTCGTGCTCGCCGCGCGCGTCCGCGGCGAGGATCGTGAACGAGGCGGACCGCAGGGCCGCCAACGCCTCCTCGGCGGTTCCACCCCGCACCACGTCCACATGGAACAGGCTGCCGGCGCTGGCCCGCACACATTTGCCGTTGTAGGGATCGACGCTGCCCTCGGGAAAGACCACCACCCCGGCGCCCGCGGCGTCGGCGGTACGCAGCACCGTGCCCGCGTTGCCCGGGTCGGCGATCCCGGCCAGCACCACGGCCAGGTGCGGCTGCCGGGCCAGCGCCTCGTCCAGGCTGACGTGCCGGTGGCGCGCCACCGCAACCACCCCCTGCGGGGTCACGGTCTCGGCGAGCGCGGTCAGGCCGGCGGTGCTGACCGTACGGACACGGACCCCGTCGGCGAGCGCCCGGTCGACGAGCGCCACCAGCGCGTCGTGGTCGCGGCCGGCCTCGACGAACAGCTCGGTCACCGCGCCCGCGGCCAGCGCCTCCCGAACCGCCTGCGGACCCTCCACAAGGAACAGTCCACTCTGGTCACGGTCCCGCCGGCGCTGGAGCTTGCGAGCGGCCACGACCCGCGCCGACCGCGGGGTCAGGACGTGCCCGTCCCCCGCCGGCTCACCCCGCGCCTCCGCACGGGCGCCGGCCTCGCCGCGGGGAGGCGACCCACCGCGCGAACCGGCCGCGCCGCGCGATACGGCCGCGTCCCGGGCGGGCACTCGGGTCCCGCCGGCGACGCGGCCGAATTCAGTCACCACCAGTGATCACGCCGAACCGGGGCGAGGGCTGGCGCCCCGCCGTCACCGACCGGCCTCGGGCTCAGGCGGCCGCCCCCTGGGCCGGGAGAGCGGCCCGGGCCGCGGCGACGAGGCCGGCGAAGGTCGCGGCGTCGTTGACCGCGAGGTCGGCCAGGATCTTGCGGTCCACCTCGATACCGGCCAGGCGCAGGCCCTGGATGAGCCGGTTGTACGTCATGCCGTTGAGCCGCGCCGCAGCGTTGATCCGCGTGATCCAGAGCTGCCGGAAGTCGCCCTTGCGGTCGCGCCGGTCCCGGTAGGAGTACTGCATCGAGTGCAGCATCTGCTCCTTGGCCTTGCGGTACAGCCGGGAGCGCTGGCCCCGGTACCCGCTCGCGCTCGCCAGGACGGTACGGCGCTTCTTCTGGGCGTTGACCGCCCGCTTGACGCGTGCCACGTCTGTCTCTCTCCTTCACTGAGCCCGGGGCCAGCCGGTCGCCGGCAACCCGGGCGGACTCGGGGGCAAGGGGGGTGTTGGCGTACGACCGGTTCGTCGGGCGACCCGCCCGAACCGCCGAACCGGGGTCAGCGGCCCAGCAGCCGCAGCACCCGCTTGACGTCGACCTTGGCCATGCTGGCGTTGCCGCTCTGCCGCCGCGTACGGCGGGAGCTCTTGCCCTCGAGCAGGTGCCGCTTGCCCGACTGCTCGGTCAGGACCCGGCCCCGGCCGGTGATCTTGACGCGCTTGCCCGTGCCGGTGTGGGGCTTGAACTTCGGCATGTCTTCACCCTTCACACGAACCACCGCCGGCGTCGCCACCCGGGTGACCCGGGCGTGGGCGAATGCCCCGCGAACGCCGGCGCGACCGGTCCGTAGATCGTCGAGAGCCCGCCCTTACTGAGCGGTGGGCTCCTCGTTGTTCTTACCGCCCGATCCCGAATTGGAACCGGACGACCCTTCCTCTTTCTGCCGTCCGCCACCGCGGCCGGTTCGGATCGACTTGTGCGGGGCGATCACCATGACCATGTTTCGGCCATCCTGCCTCGCGGAGGCCTCCACGTACCCCAGCTCCGAGATCTCGTCCTCGAGCCGCCGCAGAAGCCGGTAGCCGAGCTCAGGCCGGCTCTGCTCGCGACCGCGAAACATGATCGTCACCTTGACCTTGTCGCCCGCCCGCAGGAACCGCATGACGTGACCCTTCTTGGTCTCGTAGTCGTGCGGATCGATCTTGGGGCGGAGCTTCATCTCCTTGATGACGGTCTGCTGCTGGTTGCGCCGTGCCTCCCGGGCCTTGAGCGCGCTCTCGTACTTGAACTTGCCGAAGTCCATGAGCTTGCACACCGGCGGGCGGGCCATCGGTGCCACCTCGACCAGGTCGAGGTCGACCTCGGCCGCCAGCTGCAGGGCGCGCTCCAGGGGGACAACGCCCACCTGTTCACCCTCCGGACCGACCAGCCGCACCTCGCGGGCGCGAATCTGCTCGTTGACGCGGTGCTCGACGCTGATGGGGCCTCCTCGATATCCGAACCTCACCGGTTGCCCGCTTGTGCGGACCGGTCTGCGTCGCCCGACGAAGAAGGCCCTGGCGCATGCCAGGGCCCGCTCGACCGGTCCATCGCGCACGACCGCACGCGGGCGCATCAGCGCCAGACCGGACCCGCCTACCTTGCGGCGACGGGTGGGAGCGGGGCTCCTCTTCGCTGTGACGGCTCGCTCGGCCAAGCGCCGGGCTCGCCGCTCAATCATCACGACTGGGCGTGATGGGGTCGACGCACATAGCGTACCAGATAGTGGCCCTTGTCCCATCATCGTCGGCCCCCGATCGGCCGCACGCCCGCCGCTCGCGGTACGCCGACCGCACGCTACTCTCCGGACGCTCGCCGCTCGTCGGACGCCCACCGCACGCCACTCGTCGGTCACTCGCCGTAGCCGGCCGCACGCCATTCGCCGGACGCTCGCCGTACGCGTCGCGCGTCGTACGCCGGACGCGCGCCGTACGCGTCGCGCCCGAGGCCGTGCGCCCAGCCCGTCCCCGTTGATCGCCGTGAGGCAACCGTCGGCGCTCAGCGGCATGACCGCCTCACCGCGATCACGACTGTTGATCGCCGTGAGGCATTCGTACGCCCCTAGCGGCGCCCTTGCCTCACGGTGATCACGAGAAGCCTCACGGTTGGTCCGGAGGAACCCCACAGGCCGGTCCAGAGGAAGCCCACGGGTTGGTCCAGAGGAAGCCCACGGGTTGGTCCAGAGGAACTTCGCGGCGATCAGGAGGAACTGGTGTCCTGAGCGGGCGTGGTGTCCTGAGCGGAGGAGCCGCGCGAGGCCGCGTGGAGCACCCGCAGGCTCCGGACGGCTGCGACGGCGTGCTCCTTGTCGGCCGCCTGCACCGCCATGACGGCGAGCAGGTCGTCGTCCTCCAGCTCCAGGCTGACCCACGGGTTGCCGCGCTCGAAGACGATCCGGCGCACCACCGCCCAGGGCAGGCGGTGGGTGGTCAGGACGTTGCGGACCTCGATGTACTCGGTGTCGGCCACCACCCGGGGCCGGGTGAAGAGCAGAATCGCTCCGGCGGCGAAGAGCCCGAGTACGCCCATCGCGATCTGGTCCCCACGCTGGAAGACGCCCGACGTGGGGGCATTCCCCATCGGCCCGCGCAGCAACACGCCGAGCACCGCGAAGAAGATCGCCACCACCGGGGCCAGCACCCAGCAGACCAGCCGCACGCGCCGCGGCCGGATCACCACAGGGGAACTTCCCTCGCCCACGCTGCGAGTCTGCCACGCGGCGCCCGATCCGCCGCCCCAGCCTCGACCGAAGTAACGGTCGCCCCCGTCCGGCGCCACGCTCGGGCGACGGCAGCGACCGGCGACCGGGCTCCCGTCACCTGAGGTTCCCGCCCCGTGACCGGCGATCGGGTCTGCCTGAGCCGCTGTCCGGGGTCTCCCGCCGGCCTGACCGGCTTCCGCCGGCTACAGGTGCCGGTAGACGTCGGCCAGGGTGAGCCCGCGGGCCAGCATGAGCACCTGCGCGTGGTAGAGCAGCTGCGAGATCTCCTCGGCCGCCCGCTCCGGGCTCTCGTACTCGGCGGCCATCCACGCCTCGGCCGCCTCCTCCACGACCTTCTTGCCCACGGCGTGGACCCCGCCCTCGAGCAGGGCCACCGTGCGCGAGCCCGGGGTACGCGCCGCCGCCTTGGCCGCCAGCTCTTCCCACAGCTCGTCGAAGGTCTTCATGCCCGCATTCTGTCAGGCGTCTGCGGGTGCCTCCGCGGGCGGCTGGGGCGCCGCGGCCAACTCGGGGCCGCCGGGAAACCCGGCCCGGCCGGAAACCCGACCGACGGCACCGGGCCGTTCGGGGAACCCCGGCCGACGAACGCCAGGCTGGCGAGACAACCCGGCCGACCACGCCAGGCCCATTGGGGGCCGACGACGCGACGCCGGCTGAGACGCCGGTCACGGGCGAACCCGAGCGGCCGCCATTATCGTTGCTCCACTGGTCCGCCGGGTTCGCATCGCGTAGGAGGCGCACGTGCTCAAGACGCTGCAGGGACTGCTCCAGGGATTCAAGGACTTCATACTCCGCGGCAACGTCGTCGACCTGTCGGTCGGTATCGTGATCGGCGCCGCCTTCACGGCCCTGGTCGAGAGCTTCACCACCGCCTTCATCGAGCCGCTCCTGCAGCTCTTCGGGGCCAATGAGGAGAAGATCGGCGGCCAGTTCCACATCGGCACCGTGCCGTTCCCGTACTCGACGTTCATCAACGGGATCATCACGTTCCTGATCACCGCGGCCGTGCTCTACTTCCTCGTGGTGACCCCGATGAACAAGCTGGCCGAGCGCCGTCGCAAGGGCACCGAGCCGGAGTCGGATGCCCCCAGCGAGGAGGTCCTGCTGCTGCGCGAGATTCGCGACGCGCTCAAGGCCGGCGCGGGCCCGGTGCCCGCGTCGCGCCGGCCGGACGCCGCCGACTGACCTCAGTCGACTGGCCTCAGCCGCAGTAGCCGGCTACAGCCCGCGGCCGCGGTCGGGTGACCGTGGCCGCGGCGGTCACGGAAGGTCGACCGAGCGGATGGCGAGGGCGGCGTCCAGCGCCGCGATCGTGGCCGACCAGCCCTTGTCCTCGGACGAGCCGGGCAGCCCGGCCCGGGCCCGGGCCTGCTCGAGGTCGTAGACGGTGAGCACGCCGTGCGCCACCGGTCGCCCCGCGTCGAGCGCCACCCGCGTGAGCCCGTCGGTGACCGAGCGGCACACGTAGTCGAAGTGAGCGGTCTCGCCCTTCACCACCACGCCGAGGGCGACCACGGCATCGCAGTGGCGGATCAGGGCCTGGGCGACGACGGGCAGCTCCACCGACCCCATCACCCGGACGGTCCGGACGTCGTCGACCTGGCAGGCCTTGGCCGCCTCCTGCGCCCGCGCCACCATGTGGTCGACGATGTCGCCGTGCCACGAGCTCGCGACGATCCCCAGCCTGAGCCCGTGGGCATCCACGGGAGACGAAAGGGGCTCCCCGTACCCGGCCACGTTCCCTCCTCACTCGCTCTCGCTGCTGGCCCCTTGTCGTTGATCTAGGGCTTGCGGTGGTGAGTCGATCTCCAATCACCACTCTGCGCCCTAGATCAACGGCAGAGGCCCCCTAGCTTGCCGCGGACACGTTCTCGTCGAGGTCCTCGAGCAGGTGACCCATGCGGTCGCGCTTGGTGCGCAGGTACCGCACGTTCTCGGGGTGGGGGCGGACCGGCAGCGGCACGCGACCGGTGATCTTCAGTCCGTACCCTTCGAGGGCGGCCCGCTTGGCCGGGTTGTTGGTGAGCAGCCGCATCGAGCGGATGCCGAGGTCGGCGAGGATCTGCGCCCCGGTTCCGTAGTCGCGGGCGTCGGCGGGCAGGCCGAGCTCGAGGTTCGCGTCCACGGTGTCGCGCCCCTGGTCCTGCAACTGGTACGCCTGCAGCTTGTGCATCAGGCCGATGCCGCGTCCCTCGTGGCCCCGCACGTAGAGCACGACCCCGCGCCCCTCGGCCACCACCCGCCGCATCGCCGCCTGCAGCTGGGGTCCGCAGTCGCAGCGCAGCGAGCCGAACACGTCGCCCGTGAGGCACTCCGAGTGCACCCGGACGAGTACGTCCTCGCCGTCGCCGATGTCCCCGTAGATAAGCGCCACGTGCTCGCTGCCGTCGGCCACGGCCCGGTAGCCGGCCGCGCGGAACGTGCCGTACTCGGTTGGGATCCGCGTCTCGGCCACCCGCTCCACCAGTCGCTCGTGCGCGCGCCGGTAGGCGATGAGATCGGCGATCGTGATCAGCGCGAGGTTGTGCTCCTCGGCGAAGGCCTGCAGGTCGGGCAGGCGCTTCATGGTGCCGTCGTCGTTGACCAGCTCGCAGACCACGCCTACGGGCTCCAGGCCGGCCAGGCGGGCCAGGTCCACGGCCGCCTCGGTGTGACCGGGCCGGCGCAGCACCCCGCCCCGCTTGGCCCGCAGCGGCACCACGTGCCCCGGCCGGCACAGGTCGGTGGGCTGGCTGCTCGGGTCGGCGAGGACCTGGATCGTCCGGGCCCGGTCGGCGGCGGAGATGCCGGTGGTCACGCCCTCGCGGGCATCGACGGTCACGGTGTACGCGGTGCCCCGGCGGTCCTGGTTGGTGACGTACATCGGCGGGAGTTCGAGCCGGTCGGCCGCCTCCTCGGTCAGCGGGACACAGATGAACCCGGACGAGTGCCGCACCATAAAGGCCACCAGTTCCGGGGTGGCCTTCTGCGCGGCGAAGACGAGGTCGCCCTCGTTCTCCCGGTCTTCGTCATCGACCACCACCACCGGCCGGCCCGCCGCGATCTCCTTGATCGCTTCCTCGATGGTGGCGAATTCCCGGCCGAACGTCCGCTCGGCACCGCCCGGACTCCGCGGCGATGCTCCCGGGTTCGGCCACTGCTCCGTTGCAGTCATTCTCGTTACTCCCACCTGTGATCGGTCTCCGCCCCGCCAGGCCGGAGAAGCCGCTCGACGTACTTGGCGATGACGTCCACCTCGAGGTTCACCAGCGCCCCGGGTCCCTTGACGCCGAGCGTGGTGCGGGCCAGCGTCGTGGGGATCAGGCTCACGGTGAACGACGCGGCCGGCGGGTGGGCGGAGGAGCCGGTGGCGGGCGGCGCCGCGTCCGCGACCGAGACCACGGTCAGCGACACGCCATCGACGCAGATCGAACCTTTAGGAACCAGGTACCGGGCCAGGTCGGCCGGCAGCGACACCCGGACGTCGGTCCACGCGTCGCCCGGCTCGACCGAGACGATCGTGCCCACGCCGTCGACGTGGCCCTGCACGATGTGCCCGCCCAGGCGTGAGGAGACGGTGACGGCCCGCTCGAGGTTCACCGCGTCCCCCGGCCGCAGCGAGGCGAGGGCGGTGCGGTCCACGGTCTCCCGCATGACGTCGAAGCTCATCTCGTCGCCGTCGATCTCGACCACGGTCAGGCAGACGCCATTGACGGCAATCGAATCTCCGTCTTTGGTGTCGGTCACGACCAGCGGACCGCGGACGCGCAGCACCGCGCTGCGCCCCCCGGGAACCCATCCCAGCCCGGTGACCTCACCGAGCTCTTCGACAATCCCGGTGAACATGTCAGCGGCCTTTCGGTAGGGCCGTGATGCGCAGGTCGGGCCCGACCCGGCGGACATCGATGATCTCCAGATCCACGGCCTCGGCGATGGTGACGATGCCGGCCGTGGCCAGCGCCGGCTTACCGGCCCCGAGCAGCTTCGGCGCCACATAACCGACGACCTCGTCGACGAGGCCTTCCCGTAGGAACGCGCCCGCGAGCGTGGGGCCGCCCTCGAGCAGGACACGCCGGCAGCCGCGCTCGTACAGGGCCTTGCCGAGCGCCCACAGGTCGACCCGGCCGTCCCGGTCGTACCCGAGCTCGGCGCCCGTGGCGACCCAGGTGCGAGCGGCGCCGTCGCGCACGCGGGCATCGGGTGGGGTGCGGTTGTGGGTGTCGATGATGACCCGCAGCGGCTGGCGGTTGGCCAGGGCGCCGGCGTCGGTGCGGTAGGTCAGGTGCGGATCGTCGGCCAGCACGGTGCCGACCCCGACGATGATGGCGTCGACGGTCCCCCGCAGCTCCTGCACGTCGAGCCGGGCGTCGGGCGAGCTGATCCACTGGCTCGTCCCGTCCAGCGCGGCCGACCGACCGTCCAATGTCGACGCAAACTTCCAGATGACGAACGGACGGGGATCGCCGGCGGCGGCGCGGCGGGTGGCCGTGAGCCAGGCGAGATTGCCGGCCTGAACCTCGGCCGCGCGGACGCCGCCCTCGACGTCGATGCCGTGCGAGCGCAGGGTCTCGGCCCCGCCCGCGGCCACGGGGTTGGGGTCGTGGACACCGAAGACGACCCGGGCGATCCCGGCGCGGATCAGCGCCTGGGTGCAGGGACCGGTCCGTCCAACGTGGTCGCAGGGCTCCATCGTGACCACGGCGGTGCCTCCGCGCGCCCGCTCACCCGCCTCGGCGAGCGCCCGGACCTCCGCGTGGGGCCCACCCGCGTACGCGTGGAAGCCCTCGCCGACCACCTCTCCGTTCGCGTCGAGGATCACGCAGCCGACGACCGGGTTGGGGCTCGTGGTGCCGAGCCCGCGGGAGGCGAGCTCGATGGCATGCACCATCGCAGCATCTTCGGCGGCCGTTACCATGCGTCCTCCGCCCCTGTCCGTCACGAGGTACCGGCGCGCGGGTGGGGGTGACGGAAGAAACGCGGAGGAGCGGGTCCCGCGTGGCTGCCATAGCACTCCGCGTCCCGCATCGACCGCGCGCTGTCTCCCATCCGGACTGTGACCGTCGGCCTCAGAGTCACACTGAGTCCACCGGTGGCTGGCTGCCACCGGGTCGCGGGCTCGCCGCCGGGCCGAAGGCCCTCAAACGGCTCACCGCCGGTTCGGAATTCCACCGAGTCCCGCCAGCGCGCTGGTGGGCTATTGATCGAGTGTGCCACGCCGGACACCGAAGATGCACGTGCAGCTGAACCATCACCCTGCGAGTGATTGGTCACATCAACCACAGCCACGGTAAGGACCGGAGCGCCGAGCGACCCGTTGCGCGCCGTCCGAGAGCTGCCCGCACGGCCTGGATCTACTCGCCGTAGTGACGCGACTACGCAGCGACGAGCCGGGCCACTCCCTCAGGCCCTGAGCTACTCCCTGGGCGGCTGAGACCGCGCGGAAGGAGGTTACGGGCCGGAGAGCCCTGGTCCTACTCGCCGGAGCGCCGGTCGACCGCCACGTACGAACCCGGCTGGCTCTTGGCCACGCTCTTCATCTCGGTGGCGTCGGCGATGATCTGGCGCGGATCGGTGTAGGCCCGGCGGGTCGACAGGGCCACGCCGATCGACACCGTGACCAGGCCGACGTCCTTCAGCCCGTCCCGGCGGCTCTTGACCGTGATGTAGCCGCGCTCGCGGTCCTCCGGGTCGTACAGCGCGTCGGCCGCCTTCTCGAACTCGGTCACCGCCTGCTCGGTCAGCGGCCGGATGTCCTCGGGGTCGCAGATGACCACGAAGTCGTCGCCCCCGACGTGGCCGAGGAAGGCCGTGGGCCGGGTGGCGACCGCCTCGAGCAGCTTGCGGCCGAGCGTGACGATGAACTCGTCGCCTCGGGCGAAGCCGTACGCGTCGTTGACCGCCTTAAAGCCATCAATATCGCAGTAACACACCGCGAACGGCTTGCCGGAGCGCAGCCGGTCGGCGATCTCGCGCAGGATCCGGTGGTTGCCCGGCAGCCCGGACAGCGGCGACACCTCCCGCGACTCGCGGTTGCGCCGCAGCGTGTTCTGCACCCGCACGACGAGCTCGAGCGTGTCGAACGGCTTGACGACGTAGTCGTCGGCCCCGGCTTGCAGGCCGATCACCTTGTCCGGGGTCTGGCCCTTGGCGGTGAGCACGATGACCGGCAGGGCGGTCGTCACGGGATCCGCGCGGACCCGCCGCAGCACCTCGATGCCGTCGAGCTCGGGCATCATGACATCGAGGATCATCAGGTCCGGCTGGTACGACCGCACCATCTGCAGCGCCGCGAGGCCGTCGTGGGCCACCTCAACGTCGTACCCCTCCACCTGCAGGCTCATCCGTACGAAGCCAGCGATGTCGATATCGTCGTCGACCACCAGGATCTTCTGGGGCGCGTCCTCCAGCACGCTCACGGCTTGTCCTCCCCACCCGGCGGCGCGCCGTCGGCCCCGGCCCGCGCCGAGGCGCGCGTCGCCACCGCCAGCTCGCGTAACCGGCGTACCGCGGCCACCGGGTCGTCGGCGCAGAACACCGCGGTCCCGGCGACGAATGTGTCCGCCCCCGCCGCCACGGCCTGCTCGATCGTGCCCTCGGCGATCCCACCGTCGACCTCGATGCGGACCTGCAGGTCACCGGCGTCGCGGTGTGCCCGGGCCGTCCGGACCTTCTCGAGCAGATGCGGCAGGAACGCCTGCCCGCCTGCCCCGGCCTTGATCGTCATGATCAACAACATGTCGATGAACGGCAGCAGCTCCAGGTACGGCTCCACCGGCGTGTCCCGGTCGATGGCCAGCCCGGCGCGCGCCCCGGCGGCCCGGATGTCCTTGGCCAGCGCGGCCGGGTGGGAGCAGGCCTCGGCGTGGAACGTGACGTACGTCGCTCCCGCCTCGGCGTACCGGACCGCCCACACCTCGGGGTCGCTGATCATGAGGTGGGTGTCGAGCGGGACGGTCGTGGCCGCCCGGAGCGTCTGGAAGTGATCCAGCCCGATGGTCCGGTTCGGCACGAATTGGCCGTCCATGATGTCCACGTGCAGCCAGTCGGCGACCCCGGCCACGCTCCGCGCGGCGGAGACCGCGAAGTCGACGGCCAACAGGCTCGGCGCCACGATGAGTTCGTCGGGGTCGGGCACGCTATGCAACGGGCCGGTCACCGGGCCAGTGTACGAAGCCGATCCCCCGGCCGCCCAGGGCCGATCAAGCCGACGACGGGCGAGGTACGGCGAATCACAGCGAGGCCCGCCGGAATCAGGGCCGGGTACGCCTACATCAGCGGCGGGTACGCCTTCATCAGCGCCGGGTACGCCTACATCAGCGCCGGGTACGCCTACATCAGCGCCAGGTACGCCTAATCAACGCCAGGAACATGGCGTCGGTGCCGTGACGGTGCGGCCAGAGCTGAACGGTGGGCCCGTCGCCGAGGTCGGGCAGGTCGGCCGGCAGGCACGCCCGGGCGTCGATCAGCTCGGCCGAGCCGACCCGGCGCAGGGTCTCCGCCACCGTGACCCGGGTCTCCACCGGGTGCGGGGAGCAGGTCACGTACGCCACCACCCCACCCGGGCGTACCACCCGCAACGCGTTGGCCAGCAACTCGCGCTGCAGCTTGGTGAGCGGGGGCAGGTCGCCGGCCGTCTTGCGCCAGCGGGCCTCCGGTCGGCGGCGCAGCGCCCCCAGGCCCGTGCACGGGGCGTCCACGAGCACCCGGTCCCACCCCACGGGTGTCCCGGGCCGGGCGGGCGTCTCCGGTCCCCCGGGCCGGTCAGGTACTGGCGGCGCGTCGCTCGGGTCGATGGTCCGCCCGTCCGCGGTCAGCACGTCGACCGGCAGGCCCGCGACCGCCCGTCGCACCAGGTCGGCCCGGTGGGGCGCCACCTCGACGGCCGTCACCCGGGCGCCCTGCTGGGCGGCGAGAGCCCCGAGCAGCGCCGCCTTGCCGCCCGGCCCGGCGCACAGGTCCAGCCAACGCTCCGGCCGGCCGGGAGCGCCGTCGGGGCCGTCCCCGCCGGCCCGGCCGTCGCCGCCGCCGGCCGCGGGGTCGAGCGGTGCGCGAGCCAGGGCGAGCGCGACCAGTTGGGAGCCCTCGTCCTGTACGTGAGCCAGGCCCCGGGCTACCACCGGCAGCTCGCCGGGTGCGCCTTCCGGGAGGTAGACCGCGTACGGGGAGTACGTCCCCACCGTGCCGCCGACCTGGGCGGCCAGGTCCGCGGGGTCGATGCGGCCCGGCCGGGCGCACAGGTGCACCCGCGGTCGCTCGTTGTCGGCGGCCAGGGCCCGGGCCAGCTCGGCGAACCCGGGCTCGCTGGCCGGGTCCGCCTGCAGCGAATCCGCGAACGCCCGCACGATCCAGGCGGGGTGGGCGTGGACCAGCGCCAGGTGCCCTACCGGGTCGGTCGCGGCGGGCGGGGCGACCCGCGCGAGCCAGGCGGCCAGGTCACGCTCGGCCAGCCGGCGCAGCACCGCGTTGGCGAACCCGGCCGCAGCCGGGGCCACCGCCCGGACGAGATCCACCGTGGTGGCGACGGCCGCGTGCGCGGGCACGCGGGTGTAGAGCAGTTGGTACGCGCCCAACCGCAGGGCGTCGCGCACCGGCGGATCGACCGCGGACACCGCCCGGTTGGCCGCGTCGGCGATGAACGCGTCGAGCTGCCCCTCGACCCGCAGCGTGCCGTAGGCGAGTTCGGTGGCGAGCGCGGCGTCGCGCCCGGTCAGGCGGTGCTCGCGCAGCAGCCGCGGCAGCGCGATGTTGCCGTAGGCGTCGTCGCGGTGCACCGCGACCAGCGCCTCGTAGGCGACCCGACGGGCCGCATCGGGCTGGTTCGAGGTCGCCGGACCGCCGCCCGGACGCCCGGCCCGTCGCTCCCGACCGGTCTGCGGCGCGCGGCTGGACCGGGTCGGCCTCATCGGCGGCGACCGGGGGCCGTGACGGGCCGGACGAGGGCAGGTCGGGTCATGTCAGGCGCTCGCGGGTCATGTCAGGCGCTCGCCCGGCTCGACGCGTACGCCCCGGGCCCAGTCGGCCGCGGGCATCTCCCGCTTGCCGGCGGGGCGGACGAGGCCGAGCTCCACCGGTTCGGTGGCCGTGCCGACGAGGACCCGCGACTTCTCGACCCGCAGCTCCCCGGGAGCGAGCGCGCCGGTCGACTCGCCGGCCGAAAGCAGCCGTACGGGCGCCAGCTTCAGCCGCTCCCCGCGGAACTCGGTCCAGGCGCCCGGGGCGGGCGTACAGGCCCGGATGCGGCGGTCCACCGCGAACGCCGGGTCGGTCCAGCGCACCCGCGCGTCCTCGACGGTGATCTTCGGGGCGTGGCTGATCCCCTCGGCCGGCTGCGGCACCGCCCGGGCCGTCCCGGCCTCGATGGCGTCCAGCACGCTCACCAGCAGTCCCGCGCCCGCGACCGCGAGCCGGCTCAACAGGTCGCCCGCGGTGTCGGTCGGGTTGATCTTCTCGACGAGGGTGCCGTAGACCGGCCCGGTATCCAGTCCGGCCTCGAGCTGGAACACGGCCGCGCCGGTGAGCTCGTCGCCGTGCAGGATCGCGTGCTGCACCGGAGCGGCGCCCCGCCAGGCCGGAAGCAAAGAGAAGTGCAGATTCACCCATCCGTGCCGCGGGATGGCCAGCACCTTCGGCGGTACCAGCGCGCCGTAGGCCACCACCGGCACGCAGTCCGGCGCCAGGGCGGTCAGCTCGTCCACAAAGGACTGTTCCTTGGGATGGACCGGGGTCAGGACCGGGATCCCGCGCTCGTCGGCCCAGGCCCCGACCGGCGAGCGCTGCGGCCGCCGGTTGCGCCCGGCCGGGGCATCGGGCCGGGTCACCACGGCAACCAGCTCGTGGGATGAGGCGTGCAGCGCCTCCAGCGAGGGCAGGGCGACCTCCGGGGTGCCCGCGAACACCAGACGCACGGCGGGCCTACCGGTGCGGGCTGATCTTGACGATCGGCGGGTTGGCCGGGTCGTACCACGGGGCCTGCCGGATCTCCCTCATCGCCTGCTTGCGGGCCGCCGGGTCGAGCCGGTCGATGAACAGGATGCCGTCCAAGTGGTCGACCTCGTGCTGGCAGCAGCGCGCCATCATGCCCGAGCCGACGATCTGCACCGGGTCGCCGTACTCGTTGAAGCCCCGCGCCACGACGTTCTGCCGTCGCTTGGTGTCGATATAGATGCCCGGCATCGACAGGCATCCCTCCGGCCCGTCCTGCTCCTCCTCGTCGGGGAACTCCAGCACCGGGTTCACCAGGTGCCCCACGACGTCGTCCACGTCGAAGGCGAAGACCCGCAACCCCACACCGAGCTGCGGGGCGGCCAGGCCGGCCCCGCCCGCGTCGAGCAGCGTGTCGGTCAGGTCCTTGACGAGCTTGCGCAGCTCTTTGTCGAAGTCCACCACCGGTTCCGCCTTGGTACGCAGCACCGGATCTCCGAAGAGTCGGATCGGCTGTACGGTCACCGGCGGTTTCCTCCTCGATCGGTTTGGGGGTTGACCTGGGGCTTGGTGACCCCGCGAACTCACCTGCGGCCCTTCTGGCGGGCGCGTCCCAGTCTACGGACGCCCGGCTCGATCCGGTCGCACCGTCCCGCCCGGGGCACCCGTGACCGGGATCTCCACGAAGCCGCGCAGGGTCAGTCGAGGCCGGCGCAGCGGCGGCGCCGCCAGCGCCAGCTGCGGCAGCGCCTCCAGCAGCAACGGGAAGGCGACCTGCGCCTCCATTCGGGCCAGCGCCGCGCCCAGGCAGTAGTGCCCGCCCGCCCCGAACGACAGCGGCGCGATGTTCTCGCGGGTCGGGTCGAAGACGTGCGGGTTCGGGTACCGCGCCGGGTCGCGGTTGGCGGCACCGATCAGCACGAGGACCTGGCTGTACGGCTCCAGCCGTACGCCGTTGATCTCGACCGCCTGGCGGCACCAGCGCGTGGTGAGCTGCACGGGCGAGTCCCAGCGCAGCACCTCCTCCACGAACGCCGGGGCGAGCGCCGGGTTCGCCCGCAGGGCCGCGGCCAGGTCGGGACGCTCCAGCAGCACCGCCAGCCCGTTGCCGAGCAGGTTCGTCGTCGTCTCGAACCCGGCCACGAGCAGCAGGACCAGGTTGGCGATGAGCTCGGACGTGGACAGGGTGGCGCCGTCGGCGTCGTGGGCCCGGGTGAGTACGGTCACGAGATCCTGGGCCGACTCTGCTTCTCCGCCCCGGCGGCGGGCCTGCACCAGGTCCATGAAGTACAGGCCCAGCCGGCTGCGGGCGCGGACCGCCTCGTTGACGTTGGTCACCAGCAGCGCGGGCTCCAGAACCTCGGTGAGGGCGTGCGCCTGCTCACGGAACCAGTGCTGGTCGCTGACCGGCACCCCGAGCAGGGTGCAGATCACGCGGATGGGCAGCGGGTAGGCGTACTCGGTCACGAAGTCGAACGCGTCACCGCGCTTGGCCAGGTGAGCCAGGTACCGGGCGAGCGTGGTGGCCTGCTCGGTCACCACCGCCCGCATACCCTCGATGCGACGGGGGGTGAAGGCACCGGCGGCGAGCCGCCGCATCCGCGTGTGGTCGGGCGGGTTGGCCCGCAGCATCGAGTCCCCCAGGACCGCGTCCTCGGCGCTGTCGACGCCCTGCAGCCCGGCCAGTTCCCGGTCCGGCACGAGCATGCGCGGGTCCCGCAGGATCGCATCCGCGGCGGCGTACCCACCCGCCACCCAGAAGTAGTGGTCGACCTGAACCAGCGGCCCGTACGAACGGATGGCGTCGTACAGGGGGTACGGATCCAGCCAGTGCTCGCCGCTGAACAGGGCGCCGACCACTTCGCCCACACCCGTACCCGCCACGCGAACGAACGTACCAGCCGCTGTCACCCCCGACACCCGTAAGCGCGTAGCTAAATGTCAATTCATCAATGCACAGGCGGTGCCTGGGCTACCAGAGTTCGCGGGGATCGATCTGGATGCGGACGGTGCCCTCGGCCTTGCGGGCGCTGCGCACCCCGGCCGCCGCGCGCAGGGCCGCGGCCAGGGCCGGCCCGGCCGACCGCTGGGCGACCCGGATAAGGACCCGCTCCTCGGGCTCCTCGCCGTCGGCCGACGCCGGCCCGACCGGTACGGGGCCGAGGACGACCGCGTTGTCGGGCAGGGCGGCCAGTGCGAGCAGCTCGGCCACGGCCGCGGGCGGTCCGGTCACGCTCGCCATCCGGGCGGCGGGCGGAAAGCCGAGCTCTCGCCGTTCGGCCAGCTCGCGGGCCGCGAACCCGGCCGGGTCCCACCGCAGCAGCGCCTGGACGGTCGCCAGGGCACCGTCGGCGACCACCACGACGCGCCCGCCCTCGGCGGCCGGCTTGGCCAGCGTCGCGGCGGCGAGCCACCGACGCAGCGTCTCCTCGGCCGCCCGCAGGTCGGCCCGGGTCAGCAGCGCCCACGTGTCCAGCAGCAGCACCGCCCCGTATCCCCCGACGGCGACCGGCTCGGCGCCCGGCGTCGCCACCACGAGGGCCGACTTGGCCTCCACTGTGGACAGTACGCCGTCGCGCCCCGACGTACGGACGGGCACCCCGGGAAACGCCCGGCCCAGTTCCTCGGCCGTACGGGCCGCGCCCACCACCGACGCCCGCAGCCGCCGCGCGCCGCAGTGGCGGCAGGCGAAGTCGGCCGCCGGCCGGCCGCACCACCGGCAGGCAGCCACGCCGGCGCCGCGCAGCTCCAGCGGCCCGGCGCACTGGGCGCACCGGGCCGGCGCATGACACTCCACACAGGACACTGCCGGTACGTAGCCCCGGCGGGGCACCTGGACCAGCACGGGCGCGCCGGCCGCCAGGGCGTCCCGGGCCGTCCGCCAGGCCAGGCTGGGCAGTCGGGCCGTGGCCGCGGCCGGGTCGCGGGCCCGGTCGGCGTCGTCGCCGGTGGGGGCCACGGCGGGGGCCCGGCTCCGTACGAGCGGCCGGGGAGCCACCAGCTCGACCGCCCAGCCGGTCTCGACGAGCAACTGGGCCTCGGCGCTGCGGGCGGTCGCGGCCACCAGGGCCCCGGCCTCGGCGAGCTGGGCCCGCAGTAGCAGCACCTGCAGCGCGTGGGGGTAGGGCGCCCGCGGCTCGGCGTGCAGGTCGTCGCCGTCGTCCCAGATCACCACCAGGCTCAGGTCCGGCACCGGGGCGAACGCGGCCGCCCGGGTGCCGAGCACCGCCCGCACCTGGCCCCGGCTCGCCCGCAGGAACCGCCGGTAGCGCTCGGCCGGCCCCAGAGCGTTATGCAGAGATACGTAGACATCTGTACCGAGTAATCCGGCTACCGCGGCTTCCAGGCGGGCCAGGTCACGGGCGTCGGGCACCACCGCCACCACGCCCCGGCCGCACGCCACGGTGACGGCGATCGCCTCGGCCAGCCGGGCCGCCCAGTCCTCCCCCGGCAGCACCGTCAGCACGGCCCGCGGCGCTCTTCCGGCGTCAGGAAGGCGTCCTTCCTGGGCACCAGGCGTCAGGAGGGCGTCCTTCCTGACACTCGGGCCCTCCGCCAGGGCGCGCAGGAACGCCTCGCCCCCGGCGTAGCGCCGCCAGGCCTCGGCCTCGATCGGCACCCGCCCGCCAGCGGGCCCGGCCTCGGAGGCCTTGGGGTCCTTGGGGGCCGGGTCGTCGGCCGACTCGGCGCGAGCGTGGCGGGGTGGGATGGCCAGGCGCAGCACGTCAGCGAGCGTGCCCGCGTACCGGTCCGCCACCGCCCGGGCGAGCCGGGCGATCTCCGGCGTCAGCACCGGCTCGGGCGAGACCACCTTGTCCAGGTACGCCAGCGAGCCCTCATGCTCGGACGAGGCCACGCGCTCCAGCAGGAAACCGTCGACCATGCGGCCGGCGAAGCGCACGCGGACCCGGCAGCCGGGCACCGCGGCGGCGTCCAGGTCGGCCGGCACCAGGTAGTCGAAGGCCCGGTCCAGGTGGGCTAAGGGAACGTCGAGCGTGACCCGGGCCACCGGGAGACGGTCGGCCGGGGCGCGGGAGCCGGGCACCGCGGTCCGGGGCCGGGAGGCGGCCGTACGGGCGGCCGACGCACCCCGACGATCCGCCGTCGTCGGAGCCGGACGGCTCGGCGATGCCCCCGTTCGCTCCGATGCCCCGGACGCGGTCCGGCCACACTCCGGCCAGCCGCTCAGGTCGAGCCCGGGCAGTTCCGGCGCTCCGTCGCCACGCGCCACTCGCCCGTCATACCAGATGAGCGGCCCACCGTCGTTGATCTAGGGCATAGAGTGGTGGTCAGAGATCAACTCACCACTCCGAGCCCTAGATCAACAGCGAAGGCCCTCGGACTCACGCCCCGGCGGCGGACTTGAGGTCGGCGACCCGGTCGGTCCGCTCCCAGGTGAAGTTGGGCAGCTCCCGGCCGAAGTGACCGTAGGCGGCCGTCTCCTGGTAGATCGGGCGCAGCAGATCCAGGTCGCGAATGATCGCGGCCGGGCGCAGGTCGAAGACCTCCCGGATGGCCTTCTCGATGCGCTCCACCGGGATCGTCTCGGTGCCGAAGGTCTCGACGCACAGGCTCACCGGCTGGGCCTTGCCGATCGCGTACGCCACCTGCAGCTCGCACCGCTCGGCCAGCCCGGCGGCCACCACGTTCTTCGCCACCCAGCGCATCGCGTACGCCCCGGACCGGTCCACCTTGGACGGATCCTTGCCCGAGAAGGCCCCGCCGCCGTGCCGGGCGTAGCCGCCGTACGTGTCCACAATGATCTTCCGACCGGTCAGGCCGGCGTCACCCATGGGGCCACCGATCTCGAACCGCCCGGTCGGGTTCACCAGCAGCCGGTACCCCTCGGTGTCGATGCCGAGGCCCTCGAGCTCGGGCTGGATCACGTGCTCCCGGATGTCCGGGGTGAGCAGGGTGTCCAGCGAGATGTCGGGCGCGTGCTGGCTGGAGACCACGATCGTGTCCAGCCGCACCGGCCGGAAGCCGTCGTACTCGATCGTGACCTGCGTCTTGCCGTCGGGCCGCAGGTAGGGAATCGTGCCGTCCTTGCGCACGGCCGCCAGGCGCCGCGCGAGCCGGTGCGCCAGGGCGATCGGCAGCGGCATCAGCTCGGGCGTCTCCGTGCAGGCGAAGCCGAACATGATGCCCTGGTCACCGGCGCCCTGGGCGTCGAGCATGCTGTCCGACTGGCCGGTGCGCAGCTCGTAGGCGTTGTCCACGCCCTGCGCGATGTCCGGCGACTGGGAGCCGATGGCGATGTTCACGCCGCACGACGCACCATCGAAGCCCTTCTTCGACGAGTCGTACCCGATCCGCAGGATCGTGTCCCGCACGATCCCGTTGATGTCGGCGTACGCCTTTGTGGTGACCTCGCCCGCTACATGGACCTGGCCCGTGGTGATCAGTGTCTCGACGGCGACCCGGCTGCGCGGGTCCTGGGCGAGAAGAGCGTCAAGCACACCATCGCTGATCTGGTCGGCGATCTTGTCCGGGTGGCCCTCGGTGACCGACTCGGAGGTGAACAGGCGTCGTGCCACGGGCACTCCTCAGTGTTCTCGGGCGATCCTGGGCGCGAGTGTACCGGTCCAGGACGGTGCGGAAGGGGCATGTGCGCGAGCGGTACAGCCTTGGACACGATCGCGCGTCATCGGGGCTGGGCCAGCCGGATCAGGGCAGAGCCAGCCGGGCGGCGACGAGATCCCAGACGACGTCAGCGACCTCCTCCTTGGGGCGCTGCGTCAACTCCATCGTGGACCCGTCGGCACCGAGGATAGTGACCGATGTCCCCTCCTGGCCGAACACCCGGTCAGGGCCCACCTCGTTCACCACGATCAGGTCCGCCCGCTTGCGGACGAGCTTCTCCCGCGCGTTGGCCAACGCATCGCTCGTCTCCGCCGCGAAGGCCACGAGCACCTGGCCGGGCCGCTTGCGTTCGCCCAGCTCGGCCGCGATGTCGGGATTGACGGTGAGCGTCAGCGTCGGGGCCTCGCCGGTCTCCGACTTCTTGATCTTCCGCGCCGCGTACTCGGCCGGGCGGAAGTCGGCCGGAGCCGCGGCCATCACCACCACGTCCGCGTCCGCCGCAGCCTCGAGCGTGGCGACGCGCAGTTGCTCGGTGGTCTCGACCCGGACCACGGTCGCCCCGGCCGGATCGGGCAGGGACACGTTCGCCGCGATGAGGGTGACCCGGGCGCCGCGGGCCACGGCGGTGCGGGCGAAGGCGTACCCCTGCTTGCCCGAGGAGCGGTTGCCGAGGAAGCGCACCGGGTCCAGGGGTTCCCGGGTACCGCCCGCGGTCACCACGACATGCCGGCCCCACAGCGTGTCATCGACGTCGATGCCCCGGCGCAGCACCCGCCGGCAGACGGCGAAAATCTCCTCGGGCTCGGGCAGCCGCCCCTTGCCGCTGTCGGCCCCGGTCAGCCGGCCCTCGGCCGGCTCAACCACGATGACGCCGCGTTCGCGCAGCGTGGCCACGTTCGCCACGGTGGCCGGGTGCTCCCACATTTCCGTGTGCATGGCGGGCGCCATGACGACCGGGCAACGCGCGGTCAGCAGCACGTTGGTGAGCAGATCGTCGGCCAACCCGTGAGCCGCACGGGCGAGCAGGTCGGCGGTGGCCGGAGCGACCACGACCAGATCGGCCTGGCGCCCCAGCCGCACGTGCGGCACCTCGTGGGCGTCGGCCCAGACCTGGGTGGCCACGGGCGCGCCCGACAGCGCGGCCCAGGTCGGCTCGCCCACGAACCGCAGCGCCGCCTCGGTGGGCACCACCCGGACGCGGTGTCCGGACTCGGTGAACAGGCGCAGCAGCTCGCATGCCTTGTAGGCCGCGATCCCGCCGCCGACGCCCAGCACCACCGACGGCGCCGGTGGCGCGCCCTCAGGCACCGGGTCAGTCCTGCGTCGGCTCGGCGGTCAGCAGCCCGCCGTTGATCTCCCGCAGCGCGATCGAGAGCGGCTTCTCCTGCGGGGCCGCCTCCACCAACGGGCCCACGTACTCCAGCAGGCCCTCGCCGAGCTGGCTGTAGTAGGCGTTGATCTGCCGGGCGCGCTTGGCCGCGAAGATCACCAGGGCGTACTTGGACTGGGTGCGATCGAGCAGCTCGTCGATCGGCGGGTTGGTGATGCCCTCGGGATGGGCCACGGTAGCCAACACGGAAGCGACCTTCTTAGATCTACAGGGACAGGTCTGGGTGAATCTGGCTGGTCAGGGCGTACGGCTTGAGGGACCGTACGGTCCGCGTCGGCCTGGCCACGACCCGCACCCGCTGACGGGCGCGCGTCATCGCCGCGTGGCCTGCGGACTGAGTAATCCTACCAACTCGGCTGCGGCCTGCTCGACGGTGTGGTTGACGATCGTGACATCGAACTCCGGCTCGGCCGCCAGCTCCTCCTGGGCGTGCGCGAGGCGCTGTCGGATGGTCTCCTCGTCGTCGGTACCGCGGCCGATCAGCCGACGCTTGAGCTCCTCCCAGCTCGGCGGGGCGAGGAAGACCAGAAGCGCCTCCGGCATGGCTCGGCGAACCTGCCGCGCGCCCTGCAGGTCGATCTTCAACAGGGCGGACTGGCCCGTGGCGAGCCGCTCCTCCACCGGCTTGCGCGGCGTCCCGTAGAGGTTGCCGGCGAACTCGGCCCACTCGAGGAACTCGCCGGCCTCCACGAGTCGGTGGAACTCCGCCCGGTCGACGAAGTGGTAGTGCAGGCCGTTGACCTCGTAGTCGCGGATGGGCCGGGTAGTGACCGAAACGGACAGCCACACCCACGGGTTACGGGCGCGGATGTACTCGATCACGCTGTCCTTGCCCACCCCGGAGGGGCCGGAGAGCACGACGAGCCGGGGCCCGTCGCCGGGATTCATCGACGGATCACCCAGCGTGTGGTCGAAGGTCACGGCCAGCCTCTCCATCTGCATACCCGGCGCGCCGCCGTCGGGCCACACGCCGCGTACACCAACAGTTCACCCGCCAGCAGTCGGTCCGCGCCCCGGGCGCGCCCGGTTCCATGGTGTCTTTCTACCGGACGCGGAGCGGGCGCGACCGAAAGTGCGAACTACCACACGCCGCCGCGCCCAATCTGCGACAATCGTCCGCCCACCGTCGCCCGCGAAACACCGATCGGGCGACCCCCACGGCTCGCCCGATCAAGAAACCGTCGCCGTCAGCGATTCTCCGCCGAGAACTCGGCGAGCAGAGCCCGACGCTGCTGGTCGCCCAGCCCGCGCAGCCGCCGGCTCTCCGCGATCTTCAACTTTTCCATGATCTGGGTGGCCTTGACCTTGCCGATACCCGGCATCGCCTGGAGCACGGCCGACACCTTGAGCTTGCCGACGATCTCGTCGGTCTCCGCTCGGTCCAACACCGCCGTCAGCGTCGTCTTGCCCGACTTGAGCTGTTCCTTGAGCTCGGCCCGAGCCTTGCGTATCTCCGCAGCCTTCTCCAGCGCGGCGCGGCGCTGCTCATCGCTGATCGTGGGTAGCGGCACCAGTTCTCCTCAGATCCCTCGTGATGGTGCGGGCACGACCTGTTCCGCGCACAGGTGTCCCAGGTCTTCGGTTGTCGTCGCGCTCGAGAGGCCCGGTCGCCGTGTGCCCGAACCGGGCACTGGCGTCCGGATCGTCGAGAACGTCCGGCGCCGGGAAAACTAATCGCCGCGGCCGGGTTTGGCAACGCGCATCCATCGCATCGGAACGAACGACGCCCAACCCGATGTGGTATGTCCCGCTTGCTCCAGAACTCACAACGATCAGCCGCGGCTTGTGGACGCGATCAACCGGGGTCCACGGACACGATCGACTACGGTCGACGGACACGATCGACCCCGGTCCGCAGACGCGATCAAAGGGTTCGCGCCGAAGCGGTCAGAACGGGCGGCCGCCGCGATGACCTGCGGGGGTGCGGACCACACGAGCGTTGGCTACGGGTTCACGGCGGACAGGGCCGCGCGGCACGCCTCCTGGGTGGCGATCGCGGCCGCGCGCACCGCCGCGGGGTCCGGGCCGCGGGACAGGATCTCCCGGGACGACGACGGCAGGACGAGCACCCGACCCGGCGCGCCGACCGGCTCGCGAGCCCCGCCGACCAGGGCGACCAGATCCTCGGGCCGCCCGCCCTGGGCCCCGAGCCCCGGGGCCAGCACCGGGCCGTTGAGCGCGGCCAGATCGAGGCCCGCCTCTCCGGCCGTGACCCCCACGACCACCCCCAGGCGGCCGATCGGGTCGGCCCCGGCGTTACGGGCCGCGAGTTGGTCCACGACGTCCTGCGCCACGGTGCGGCCGTCGGCCGTACGGGCCGCCTGCAGCGTCCGGCCATCCGGGTTCGACGTCGCCGCCAGCACGAACACCCCGCGGTCATGCCGGTCCGCCGCCGCGAAGAACGGCTCCAGCGCCCCCACCCCGAGGTACGGGCTCACCGTCACCGCGTCGCTGGCCAGCGGGCTGTCCGGGTCGAGGTAGGCCTCGGCGTAGGCGCTCGCCGTCGACCCGATGTCCCCGCGCTTGACGTCGAGCAGCACCAGGGCGCCCCGCTCGCGGCACTGTCGGATTGTCGACTCCAGGACGGCGATGCCCGCCGATCCGTACCGTTCGAAAAACGCCGATTGAGGCTTGACCACCGCCACGGTGTCGGCCACCGCCTCGACCACGGTTTGGCAGAACCGGGCCAGCCCATCCGGGGTGCGCTCCAGACCCCAGGCGTCCAGCAGCGACGTATGCGGATCGATCCCCACGCACAACGGCCCCCGCGACGCCACCGCCGCGGTCAGCCGAGCCCCGAAGCTCATGTGCTCCTCCCGACGGTCGAGCCCACCGGGTCGTCGTCGCGGGCGGCCGCGAGACGCGGGTGGTCGGCCAGTGCGCTGACCACGTCGCGGACCAGGCGCGGCCCGCGGTAGACGAAGCCCGTGTAGAGCTGGACGAGGCTGGCCCCGGCGTCGACCAGGCGCACCGCGTCGTCAGCGTCGAGGATTCCGCCCACGCCGATGATCGGCAGTCGTCCGTCCGTCTCCCGGTGGACGAACGCGACCACCTCCCGGGCTCGGGGAGCGAGCGGGGCTCCGCTGAGCCCACCGGCCTGCTGGCCGAGCGCCACGTCCGCGGGCGCGAGCCCGGGCCGGGCCACGGTGGTGTTGGTGGCGATGACGCCGGCCACCTCGTGTTCGGCGCACACCTCGAGCAGCTCGCCGATGGCGTGGTCGGTCAGATCCGGGGCGATCTTGACCAGGATCGGCGTGGCCGGGGTCCGCTCGGCCTCGATGGTCGCCGACGACGCGGTCGGCCGGGCGGCGGCCGGCGGGGCCGCGACGGGCGGTACGGATGCGGACCGTACGGCGGCCGGCCGTACGGATACCGGGCGCCCGGACCGTACGGGCTCCGGTCGTACGGCGGCGGAGCGTACGGACAGCGACCGGGCCTCGGCGCGCAGCGCACCGAGCAGTTCGGAGAGGTGGCCCCGGTCCTGCAGCGTGCGCAGCCCCGGCGTGTTGGGCGAGCTCACGTTCACCGCGACGTAGTCGGCGTACGGGGCAAGCTCCACAAAGGACGCCAGGTAGTCCTCGACCGCCTGCTCCACCGGCGTCACCCGGGACTTGCCGAGGCTGATCCCCAGCGGCACGGGCAGCCGCGGCAGGGCGGCCAGGCGCCGGGCCAGGGCCGCGGCCCCGGCGTTGTTGAAGCCCATCCGGTTGATCACAGCCCGTGAGGCGCGCAGCCGGAACATGCGCGGCCGGTCGTTGCCGGGCTGCGCGTGGCGGGTCACGGTGCCGACCTCCACGAAGCCGAACCCCAACGCGGGCCAGGCGGGCAGCGCGAGCCCGTCCTTGTCCAGACCCGCGGCGAGCCCGACCGGGTTGGGGAAGCGCAGGCCGAAGACCTCCACCGGCGCGGGCGGAACCGCCGTGACCCGGGCCAGCGCGCGCAGCGCCGCCGGATGCCGGGCCACCTGCGCGAGCCGGCGCAGGACCCACTCGTGGGCGGTCTCGGCATCCCCGCCGCCCAGCCGGAACAGCCACGGCCGTACCCACTCGTACGCGCTCACCCCGGACGGCTGAGCCCTCCCCGTTGGCTGAGCCCTCCCCGTTGATCTAGGGCTTGGGGTGGTTTGTTGATCTCTGTTCACCACTCTATGCCCTAGATCAACGCGAAGGGGTGGGCGAAGAGGGGGTCTGCGCGCGGAGGGCGGCGTGCAGTTCCTGCAGAGGCCGGACCGTCATCTCGCCCCGGATCAACGCCTCGATGCCCATGACGGCGGCCGCGGCCCCGGGGATCGTGGTGATCAACGGGATGTCGGCGGCCACCGCGGCGACCCGGATCTCGTAGCCGTCCTGGCGGGCCCCACTCCCCTGCGGCGTGTTGATCACCAACGCCACCTCGCCCGAGGTGATCAGCGAGACCGCGTTGCGCATCGCCTCCTTGTAGTACTTGCCCACCACGTCGCACTCGACCCCGTGGCGGCGCAGCACCTCGGCCGTCCCCTCGGTGGCCACGATGCTGAAGCCCAGGTCGGCCAGCCGCTTCACCGGGAAGATCATCCCGCGTTTGTCCCGATTGGACACCGTCACCAGGATGCGGCCCTGCGTCGGCAGCTGCCCGTACGCGGCCGCCTGCGACTTCGCGAACGCGTGCCCGAACGAGGCATCGATGCCCATAACCTCGCCGGTGGACTTCATCTCCGGCCCCAGCAGGCTGTCGACGCCCTTGCCGTCGGGAGTGCGGAAACGCCGGAACGGCAGCACCGCCTCCTTGACCGACGTCGGGGCGTCGTACGGCAGCGTGGCGCCGTCGCCGGTCGGCGCGAGCATCCCCTCGGCCCGCAGCTGGGCGATCGTGGCCCCCAGCATGATGCGGGCGGCCGCCTTGGCCAGCGGGACGCCGGTCGCCTTGGAGACGAAGGGCACCGTCCGCGACGCCCGCGGGTTGGCCTCCAGCACGTACAGTCGCTCGTCCTTCAGGGCGTACTGGACGTTGAGCAGGCCGCGGACGCCGATGGCCCGCCCGATCGCCTCGGTGTACGCCCGCACCTTCGCGATGTCGGCCGAGACCAGCGTGATCGGCGGCAGCGCACAGGCAGAGTCACCGGAGTGGATGCCCGCCTCCTCGATGTGCTCCATGATGCCGCCGAGGTAGACGTCGCCGGTCGCGTCGACCAGGGCATCCACGTCGATCTCGATGGCGTCGTCCAGGAACCGGTCCACCAGCACCGGGTGCTCGGGCGAGATGTCGGTGGCCCGGGTGATGTACGAGCGCAGGGTTTCGTCGTCGTAGACGATCTCCATGCCCCGACCACCGAGCACATAGGACGGTCGCACCAGCACCGGGTAGCCGATCTCGTCGGCGATCTGCTTGGCCTCCTCGAACGAGGTGGCGGTGCCGTGGGCCGGCGCGGCGAGGCCGGCCTCGTTCAGCAACGCCCCGAAGGCCCCCCGGTCCTCGGCCAGGTGGATCGAGTCCGGCGACGTGCCGACGATCGGCAGGCCGGCCTCGGCGAGCCGGCGGGCCAGGCCCAGCGGGGTCTGCCCACCGAGCTGCACGATCACGCCCACCACGCCCGGGCCGCCCGCGGCCCGCCCGGAGGTGTCCTCGGCGTGGTAGACCTCGAGCACGTCCTCGAAGGTCAGCGGCTCGAAGTAGAGCCGGTCGGCGGTGTCGTAGTCGGTCGAGACCGTCTCGGGGTTGCAGTTGATCATGATGGTCTCGTACCCGCCGGCCGGTACGCCCGCGTCGGAGCCGCCGGGCGCGAAGTCCTCACCGGGGGCCGGCGTGCCCGCAGACGTGTCGTCGGCAGATCCGCCTGCGGCGAAGTCGTCGCCTACGGCGGCTGTCTCCGTACTCCGTCCAGGCGAACTGCTTCGCAGTGCCTGGACGGCGTGGACACAGGAGTAGTCGAACTCGATGCCCTGGCCGATGCGGTTGGGGCCGGAGCCCAGGATGATCACCTTCGGCCGGGCGGAGGGCGCCACCTCGGTCTGCTCGTCGTAGCTGGAGTAGTGGTACGGCGTGCTCGCCGCGAACTCGGCCGCGCACGTGTCGACCGTCTTGTAGACCGGCCGCAGACCCAACCGGTGTCGCAGGGCGCGGACACCGTCCTCACCGGACAGTTCCGGCCGCAGGGCGGCAAGCTGGGCGTCCGACAGGCCGGCCCGCTTGGCCCGGCGCAGGATCCGCTCGTCCAGCACGGCGGCGCCCAGGATCTCCTCGCGCAGCTCCACCAGCGACGCGATCTGGTCGATGAACCAGGGGTCGATGCCGCCGCTGGCCTCGCTGACCTGATCCACGGTCGCCCCCAACCGCAGGGCGAGCTCCACTGTGTACAGTCGCCCGTCGTGCGGGGTGCGCAGGGCCTCCAGCGCCTCCTCCAGGGTCGAGTAGGCGTCGGGCTTGGTCCAGAACCCCGCCCGCGACGTCTCCAGCGACCGCATCGCCTTGTTGAGCGCCTCGGGGAAGCTGCGCCCCAGCGCCATGACCTCACCGACCGACTTCATGGTCGTGGTCAGCTCGGCGTCGACCCCGGGGAACTTCTCGAAGGCGAACCGGGGGACCTTCACCACCACGTAGTCCAGGGTCGGTTCGAAGGCCGCCGGGGTCTGCCGGGTGATGTCGTTGGGAATCTCGTCCAGCGTGTAGCCGATGGCGAGCTTGGCCGCGATCTTCGCGATCGGGAAGCCGGTGGCCTTGGAGGCCAGGGCGCTGGACCGGGAGACGCGGGGGTTCATCTCGATCACCACGAGCCGCCCGGTCTTCGGGTGCACGGCGAACTGGATGTTGCACCCGCCGGTGTCCACCCCGACCTCACGCAGCACGGCGATGCCGACGTCGCGCATCCGCTGGTACTCGCGGTCGGTCAGCGTCATGGCGGGCGCCACCGTGACCGAGTCACCCGTGTGGACACCCATGGGGTCGACGTTCTCGATCGAGCACACGACCACCACGTTGTCCTTGCGGTCGCGCATGAGCTCCAGCTCGAACTCTTTCCAGCCGAGCACGCTCTCCTCGATGAGCACCTCGTGCACGGGCGACGCCTGCAGCCCCGTGCTGGCCAGGCGCTCCAGCTGCTCGGGGGTGTGCGCCATCCCGGAGCCGAGCCCGCCCATCGTGAACGACGGCCGGATCACCACGGGCAGCCCGAGTTCGGCGACCGTCTGGCGCACCTGCTCCATAGAGTGGCAGACCCGGGAGCGAGGCACCATGGTGGCGGCCTCCTCGGGCGTGTCGACGATGCCGGCCCGCAGCACCGCCGCCACCACGACGTCCTTGAACAGCTGCCGGTCCTCGCCGCGCCGAATGGCGTCGATGTTGGCCCCGATCAGCTCCACGCCGTACTTGTCCAGCACGCCCGCCTCGTGCAGGGCGACGGCGGCGTTCAGCGCGGTCTGGCCGCCGAGCGTCGGCAGCAGCGCGTCGGGACGTTCCCGCGCGATGACCTTCTCGATGTACTCCGGGGTCACCGGCTCGATGTAGGTGGCGTCGGCGAACTCCGGGTCCGTCATGATCGTGGCCGGGTTCGAGTTGACCAGCGACACCCGCAGCCCTTCGGCCCGCAGGACGCGGCACGCCTGGGTGCCCGAGTAGTCGAACTCACAGGCCTGCCCGATCACGATCGGCCCGGAGCCGATGACGAGCACGTGGCGCAGGTCGCTCCGCTTAGGCATGACCCGACGCCCCCTCGGTGAGCGGCTGGATGGTGTTCATTGTTCGTCCCGACACGCCATCATTTGTTCGCCTCGACAAGCTCGGCGCGCCATCATCTGTTCGCCTCGACAAGCTCGGCGAAGCGGTCGAAGAGGTAGTCGGCATCGTGCGGGCCGGCCGCCGCCTCGGGGTGGTACTGAACGGTGAACGCCGGCACGTCGAAGCAGCGCAGCCCCTCCACCACGTTGTCATTGAGGCAGATGTGGGACACCTCGACGTCGCCGAACTCGGTGGCGACCCGCCGGTCGAGCGGCGCGTCGACCGCGAACCCGTGGTTGTGCGAGGTGACCTCCACCTTACCGGTAATCCGGTCGAGCACGGGTTGGTTGATGCCCCGGTGGCCGTAGACGAGCTTGTACGTGCCGAAGCCCAGGGCCCGCCCCAGGATCTGGCTGCCGAAGCAGATCCCGAACAGGGGGATACGCCGCTGCAACACGGACCGGGCGAGCTCGACCGCGTGGTCGGCCGTAGCCGGGTCGCCCGGACCGGGTGAGATGAACACCGCGTCGGGGTTCACCGCGAGCAGATCGTCCAGGGTTGACGACGCCGGCATGACGTGGGTCCGGACGCCCCGGGCCGCCAGGCGCCGCGCGACATTGCGCTTGATGCCCAGGTCGAGCGCAGCCACCGTGTAGCGGTGCTCGCCCACCGGCTCCACCGTGTACGGCTTGGGGGTGCTGACCTCGGCCGAGAGATTCGCGCCGACCATCGGGGGCGACGCGAGCACCCGCTCCCGCAGCTCCGCCACGTCGAGCGACGCCGCGTCGCCGGAGAAGACCCCGGCCCGCATGGCGCCCCGCTCGCGCAGGTGCCGGGTCAGCGCCCGGGTGTCGACCCCGCAGATCCCGACCACGCCCTCGTTCCGCAGACGCTCCTCCAGCTCGCCGGTGGCCCGCCAGTTCGACGCCCGCCGAGCCGGGTCGCGCACCACGTACCCCGCGACCCAGATCCGGTCCGACTCGTCGTCCTCGTCGTTGACCCCGGTGTTACCGATGTGCGGCGCGGTCTGCACCACCACCTGCCGGTGGTAGGACGGATCGGTGAGCGTCTCCTGGTAGCCGGTCATCGCGGTGGTGAAGACGGCCTCCCCAAAGGTCTCCCCCACCGCACCGTACGCCTCGCCCCGGAAGGCCGTCCCGTCCTCCAAGACGAGCACCGCGCTCGGCCGTGACCCCACGTCGCCTCTCCCGCCCCTCACCGCTGCCATACCACAGACAGTACGGTCACGACCTCGACGACCCGACAAAACCGGACTTGTCGCAGGCCATGTCCGCCACCGCCTCGAGGTCATAGAACCGGCACGCCTCCATGAGGAGCCGGCACTCGAACCACATGTCGCCGTCCGCCAACGGCATGAACAGGTCGGCGATGTTGTCCACCCCGAGGCGTACGGTCACGCCGTGCTCCCGCAACCGGACCACGGGGGCGATGGAGTTGTGCAGCAACGCCCGCTTGTCGAGCTGCTTCATGCTCAGGGCCGCCGCCGGGCACACGGTGACCGCGATGCCCAGGTCGCGGAAGGCCGCGGCGATACGGTCCTGCACGGACGGCTCCTGCGCGCTGATGCTGATGGCGTGAATCGCGGTAACCCGGCCCTCAAGACCATGCTCCTGGACCTTGCGAATCAACAGCTCTGATTCGTGCTCGTCCGGGTTGTTCTCCTGATCAACGTGGATGTCGAGCGGGATATTGAGGTCCTTGGCGATCCCCATGACGATGTCGAGGTGGCGCTCCGGCGTCGGGCGATCGCGGGACGGCAGGCCACCCATCAGGTCGGCCATGGCGGCCGCCTTCTCGACGCAGGCCCGGTGCGCCGGATCCAGCACGCCAGCGATCGGCTGGATCGCCACCTGGATCTGAATCTGGTCCTGGTAGCGCTGCTTCACGATGTTGATGGCCTCAATCGGCAACAGCCCGACCACACTCGAGGCGTCGACCTGGGTCCGCAGATAGCGGACGCCTTGGGCCAGCATGGCCTCCACGCCGCGGGACATCCGGGCCACCAGGTCCTCCAGGGTGTAGTTTTCCTGGAGGTATCGATACAGATCCCACTTCCGCTGCATGTCGACCTGACCGAGCCGGAGGTTCTCCCGAGAGATCAGGTAGGCCTTGTCAAGGTGGGCGTGGTAGTTGGCGAAGCCCCCCCGAGCGGAAACCAACCGGAAGAACTCGGCCCGCATGTCCCATGCTCCCGGGGTAGGGCCCCAGAGCTCGGCCCGCGTGCGGGTGGCCCGAGCCAGCAGCTTCGGCACCGTCATCTCGACGACATCCGGGTCCGTCAGCAGCGGGATGTCGTTCTCGATGCTCAGTGACCGGATGAGGCGACTGTCGGACGCCGCGTCGTAGTCGGGGTCGCCGACCAGGATATTGATGACGAGGTCGAACTGCCCATTCGTCAGCAGCGTACGGATATTCGGTTCGGTCCGGTCGGAAATCTTGTGCACGAGCGTGGTCTGGATGCCCTCGCTCGCCAGGAACTGGTGGGTGCCGCTGGTCGCGAAGAGCGACACCCCGGCTTCGGCCAGGCTGCGGATCGCCGGCAGCAGCCGTCGCTTGTCGTCGATGCTTCCGGTCGACACAAGCACGTTGCGGCGCTGGTTCCGGCCGAGCAGCTTCAGGTTGAACTGAAGGAGATCAAGCCCGATCGGCTCATCGGCCACGAACTGAGCTTCACTCATGACTGTCCAATCTCTCGCCGCGCTCGTGGCGCACGTTACGTCGAGCTTTGATGGGGCTGCTCCTCACAGGTCCGACACCCGAAGGATGCGCACCTCGTCACACTGGTCTGTCTCTCGCAAGGAGACCCAAACCGTCTCATCCGCAGCGGTGGGGATGTTCTTACCGACGTAGTCGGCCCGAATCGGCAGTTCCCGGTGGCCGCGGTCGACGAGGACCGCGAGCTGGATCACCTGGGGCCGGCCGTGCTCGGTGATCGCGTCCAGCGCGGCGCGCACCGTCCGTCCGGAGAAGAGCACATCGTCAACAAGGATCACGCGATGACCGGTCACACCGGCCTCAGGGATCTCGGTCGGTCCGCTCGGACGACTGCCCCGGATGTCGTGGTCGTCGCGGTACGCGGTCACGTCCAGCGCACCCACGGCGACGTCGCGACCCTCCAGCACGCGGATGCGGGCGGCCAAGCGCCGGGCCAGGGGAACACCTCGAGTCTGAATGCCGAGGAGAACAGTTTCGCGGCCGCCGTCCGCCCGTTCCAGAATCTGATGCGCCAAGCGCTCGACGGTTCGGTCGATATCACTTGAGGTGAGAATCACCTTGCCACGACCGTCGCGCTGAGCGGCCGCTCGCGACAGGCCACCGACGCGCACGACTGACCTCCTTCCCCGCCTCACTGGACGGCCCTTAAAGGATGTCGGTACCGGCTCCGGAGCTTAGCAGAGCGGCTGACCCCGACCATCTCGGCACGGCGACGCGGCGCGTCCGGCCTCGTGGCCGCGGGTCCACCCCAACCGGACACCCGGGCCCCAACGCGTCCGAAGGTGACGAGCGAGGCTTGTCGCAGCTCGTTATGCTGCTTCCAGGACGATCGGTGCATCCGATCACCAAGTTGCGTTGTTCGGTCCGATCAATGCTCGGGGGTCCAGTTGGGGCTCGACAACTTCTGGATCTTCGTTTCCGCGGTGACGAGCGAGTTCGGGGCCGAGCGCAGCGCCATCGCCAACCGGCTCCGCCAGCAGGGCTTCCAGGTCCGAGAGCAGACCGACTTTCGCTACGAGCACGAGTCGGACACGCTGCTGCGCAAGTTGCACGACTACATCCGCGAGTGTGACGCGGTCCTTGCGATCGTCGGCCGTGAATCCGGCACCCGTCCCGGACAAATCGAAGCAGCGGACTTGGCGGATCTACTGCCCGTGGGCCTCGAGACACCGACGTACACGCAGTGGGAGGTAATCTTCGCCCGGCATTACGGCAAGAGACTTATCCTGCTCACTCTGGAAAGCGCCATCAACGCCGACCCCGAAGAGGCGGGCATCCCGGAAGACCAGGCGCGGTTTCTGGCGTGGCTGCGGACCACCGGCCTGCAGCGCGAGCACTTCGGGGACGTCGCGGCACTCCCGGGGCTGGCTCTCACCCGAGTCAATCAACTCGACTGGCACGAGGCCGCCGCGGCCACTGCCGAGCTGCCGCGTCCAGTGGCCGACTATCTGCGACGCATTCAGGCTCATCTTTTTCGACGGATTAGCGTGATCACCGGGCGGCCAATCCGCAGTCTCCCGCAGGCCCGTCGGTACTTCGTGCAGCGCCGAGTCGTGAACCCCCGCAATCCCACCCTGACCAGGCTCCTTCCGCGTGACCTTCTCCGGAGTGCTGAGTGGCTCCGACGCCCGGACCACCTGTTCGAGGAGCTCTTGATCGTGGGGGGAGCTGGTTCGGGTAAGTCCACCCTGGCCCTCAGCCTGCTCGCTGAGCTGACCCAGCTGCGCAATGTCCAACGCCTGCGGCTCGTGCCCCTGCTCGCCGACTGCGTCACGCTGTCGCGGATGATGACGGACGATCCGTCCGAAGACGACGCGGTCATCGAGCGTTGGCTCAGCCTCGCGATCGTGGCCTCCACCTACGCCTTCACCAACCCGGCCGGTGCGCGGTCGGATGAGGCCGTCGTCGCCGAATTCCTGTCCGCAGTGGACGAGGCGGGACTGCGCCTGCTCATCGTCATCGACGGACTGGATGAGCTCAGCCCGGCAGACCCGGGCGAGGATATCGACTCGTCTGCCCACGTCGAGCGGCTGTTCCAAGCGCTGCAGCACTGGGAAGCCCGGCACCGGCATCCGCCGGTGCGGATCGCGACGTCGCGTCCGTCGTTCGCCAACCTCGAAGGAATCACCGGGCTGACGCTCGTCGAACTCCAGCCGCCGGACGCCCGGGAATCGCGTCGGCTCGCCCTCGCGCTGGGCCTGGACGAGTCACTCGTCGACCGGTTCGTCGACATGTTCCACGCCCGGGACGAGATCGACGCAAATCTCGTCTACTTCCGCCCCCTCCTGTCCTACCTCGCCACCCATCCGGCCGACGCCGCCGCCTCCACCGTCTCCCGGACCCACCTCATCGAACTGGAGATCGCGCACAGCATCGACGAGGTCGTTCGCCAGCTCCACGAGACAGTTCGGCCCGCGGCCGCCGACACGTGGCTCCGGATGAGGCTGCGTAACCTTCTGGTGCTCATTGCCCTCAATCTCGTCGATCCCCATGACCCAGATGGAAATGTCGACCTGCGTCGCGACGCCATCAGCAAGCTGGTGACCGTGGCCGGTCTGCGCACTACGGGGGGCGTCGAAGACAACCGTCTCGTAGCGAAGACGCTCGACATCCTCGTGGAGTCGGGCAGCATCCGCAGTGGTGTGGTGGCGGAGCCGTACTACCGCCTTCCGCACAACGAGCACCGCGACTACCTCATCGCGGACGGCCTCCTGCGCTGGATCACCGACACGGCGCCGCCCGACGCCGGCAATCCGACCACTCTGGCCCGGCTGGCCCGCGCCTACCACCGGCTGGCGCGGGTGCGCTCGTTCGTCGCCGGGTCAACGGAGATCGTCAACGACCCGGCCTTCGCGACCCGATTGCTCGAGGTGATGAACGACCGCGACCTGGTCCCGGACGAGGACGTCGACGAGCGTTCCGACTGCAGCTGCCTCGGCGCCTTGATGACGCTCCTGCTGTCACTGCCCGTGATCCCGCCCCTGCCCGTCCTACGCACCGCGGGCCGCAACTTCCACGGACTCCGCGTGCCCACCGACCGGACGACCCGCGTGCGCCTACCCGGCAGCCGCGACTGGCGCGGGGCGTCCCTGCGCGACGCCGACCTCAGTGGCGCGGATCTCTCCGGACTCGATCTCACCGACGCCGACCTGGACAACTGCCTCCTCAGCGGGGCTGACCTGTCCGGCGCAGTCCTGGTCCGCGCCAATCTCCGCAACGTCGCCCTAGGGCGATTCCGCGACAGGCCGACCACGTTCATCGGAACGGTGTTCAGCGATCCGAGCACGCCGGACTCCGGGCCCGACTGGTTCAATTACCGGATTCCCGGCCTGAAGGGCTACTTCTGCTTCTGGGATCTCGAGCCAGTGCTCGACTGGCGCTATTTCCTCGTGAGCGGCTCGCGGGGGGAGCTGCTCATGTTCGGCCTGAACGACCAGACATGGACGCCCACGTATCTGCTCACCCAGCACGAGGACGACATCCTCGACGTGGCCGGCCATCCCACCGCCAATGTGATCGCGACGACCAGCCGCGACAACACCGTGCGGCTTTACGAGTTGCCTCCCGGCGACCCGGCTCAGTGGCCGATCGTCACCCGGCCCGACGGCCGGCGGGTGTGCGCGCTGCGGGAGCTGGCTCGGCTCTCCGACGTCTTCCCGAGGAACTACTACTGCCGGCGGGCGGCCTTCAGCCGCAGCGGTCAGTGGCTGGCCATCACGGGACGCGATCCCCGCGTGGCGTTCGTCCATCTGCCCGACGGACCCGACCTGGCCGCCACCGAGCTGCGCGTGACCGTATACGGGCTGAGTCACACCGGACCGGTCATGTGTCTGGCGCCCACCAGTTCCCACGAAATCGCAACCACCGGCACCCGGCCGGCCGACCAGTTCTATACCGCGGGGTACGACGGCCGGGTCGTGCTCTGGTCGGAAGGACACCCGGCGCGCCGAGCCGAGCAACCGTGGGCGGGCGGGGCCGTCGTCTCGGCTCCGGCGACCACGCCGTCGGGCGCTCGCGACATCGGGCGTGCCCTGCTGGTGCGCCGGGGGACCGACCACCACACCACGGTGCTGGTCGGGACGGAAGGCTCCCGAATCCGGGTGTACCGCGAGACGCCTACGGAGATCGTCGAGGTGCCGGCGATGGATGCGTCGTTCCCGTACCCCGACGGAGTCTTCGCTCTCGCGACACACGACGAGCTCGGCCTGCTCGCCGTGGGCTTCGCCACCGGCGAGGTCGCGGTGTACCGGTTCGGTGCGGACTGGGTGGACGACTGGAGCCGGCCCTGGTGCCGCTGCCTCGGCAACGACGACATCGTGCGCGCTCTGGCCTTCGTTCCGGACGGCGGATCTCTGGTGGTTGTCACCTGGGACGGCCGGGTTTCGCTGTTCGATCTGTCCGGCGTGTCCGGGGGCGAGTCGCGCGAACCGGCGCGCGTGTTCGAATACCCCGAGTCGCTGTGGCACCCCGACGCCGACATCGACACTCTACGCTTTGATGCCGATGTCGACCTCCGACGTTCGCGGGGAATCTCTCAGCGGATGGTGCGTTATCTTGCCCGGGTGGGCAAGGCCGCGTCAGGAGGCGACGATGCTGGACGAGGAACACCACTTCAGTAGTACTGGAAAAATAATTCGATTCTTGAATGGAGACGACCTCTACCCTGTCAACCGGTACCAGTCGCTCCTCCTCGCAACGGCCAGTGAACTCGCCGCCCTGCGAATCGCGGCCCAGCGCACGGTGCCTCTGGCGGATCTGTCCGCCTGGGAGCCCTGCTGCGGCGGTGGCCCGGCCGCGGTGGCGCTCAAGCACCTCGGGCTCGGATACGTTCAGGCGACCGACATCAGCCCCGAGGCGGTCACGTCCTGCGTCGCCAACGCGGAGGCCAACGATCTGCGCCTCGACCGCGCGCTGACGGCTGACCTGCTCGCGGACGGGGATGATCGCCGGTACGACCTCATCTGCTGCAACCCGCCGTGTGGCCCCGACATCGCCAGCGACGGGTCAGGGCCGGCCATGGACGTGGCGGTTCGGGGCGGCGAAACCGGCGTAGAGGTCACCTGCCGACTCATCGAACAGGCCCGGTCGCGACTGACGCCGGGCGGATCGCTGCTGTTCGTGGCCGTCTCGACCACCGACATCGGCCGCCTCGGGTTGGTGCTGGACCGACACTTCCCTGGTCGCTGGCGGGCGTTCCCATCGACCCCAATCGCCGCACCGTACCGCCGCGTCGACGCGCGCCACTCCCAGTGGCTGACCGATGTGACGACCCCCTTCCGCCCCTTGGTCTGGCGTCGCGACGACGGCTGGTACTGGCGACTCTCCTGGGTGATCGAGGCCACCAACGAGCCGAGCGCGACGTTTCGCACCGGCTTTCCCCTCCTCCCCTACGGCATTCCGGCCGACCGTGACCCAGATCTCATGAACATGATCCAAAACAACAGTGACGACGCATACTGGCTGCGGAAGGCGTCTTCGGACGACACCGCCGGGCCGCGCCGGGTCGAGGAATGGCCGCGCCGGGTCGAGGAATGAGGTGACGAACGGCTGATGACTTGACCGTGTGTCGAACGCCCATTACCGTCACTCTCCGTAACCGTACATCGGGCCAAGATCGATCGGGTGGAACCCCGGGCGAGCAGAGGGAGTACTGGAATGCCATCCGACTACGCCAAGTCCCTCGGCGCACGACTGCGCGCGATTCGCCAGCAACAGGGCCTGTCGCTGCAGGGCGTGGAAGAGAAGTCGGGCGGCCGGTGGAAGGCGGTCGTGGTCGGCTCGTACGAGCGCGGCGACCGCGCGATCACCGTGTCCCGCCTCGCCGAGCTCGCCGAGTTCTACCGCGTCCCGGTCTCCGAGCTGCTGCCTGACCCCGAGGGGGCGCCGGTCTTCGGCACGGCCTTCAAGGTCGTCCTCGATCTGGAGAAGCTCTACGACCACAAGTCGGACGACCTGGCCTACGTGGCCAAGTACGCGCGAGCCATCCAGCTCTCCCGCGGTGACTACAACGGCCGGGTGCTGTCGATCCGGGCCGACGACCTGCGGGCACTCGCGGTGGTCTACGACGACTCCCCGTCCGGGCTGGTCGACCGTCTCAACGAGCACGGCGTGCTCGTGGAGGACCCGCACGCCCTGCTGAACAGCGACCGCGAGCGCGACCGCGACTGACCCAGAACGCGAGCGGGACGGGCCTCAAGCACGACCGGCCGCAGAGCGCGACCGGGACGAAGCCGATCCGGACACGCTCTGCGGCCGTTGCCCGACCCGCGCGACCTTTTGGGCCGGTCGACCGCGGTCAGCGAGCCGCCGGCCGGTCACGGGCGGGCGCGTTGGCGGCGATGCGGCCCAGCAGGCCGTTGAGGAACCGTGGAGACTCGCCGGTGGAGAACTCCTCGGCCAGCGCCACCGCCTCGCTGATCGCCACGGCGTCGTCGACGTCGTCGCGGAACAACAGCTCGTACACCCCGATCCGGGCGATGTTGCGGTCCACCACCGGCATCCGGTCCAGGGTCCAGCCCTCCGCGTAGGTGGACAGCAGCTCGTCGATGCGTTCCGCGTTGGCGGCGATGCCCTCGACGATCTCGGTGGCGTAGGCCATGTGGGGCGGAACGTCCCGTCCCATCCGGGCGATGGTGTCGGCGAGCAGGGCGGGCGCGTTCTCCCGGCGCAGGTCGGCCGAGTAAAGCGCGTCCAAGGCTCGACGCCGGGACTTACGGCGGGACGGGTTGAAGTCAGGCTTCGACGACCGTACGTGCTCGTTCATGGGCGACTTCGACGGCGCGTAACGGTGGGGCGGCGCTCAGGCCCGGCCGAGGTAACGGCCGTCCCTCGTGTCCACCTTGATCTTCTCGCCGGTGCTGATGAACAGCGGCACCTGCACCGTCGCTCCGGTCTCGACGGTGGCCGGCTTGGTGCCGCCGGTGGAGCGGTCGCCCTGCACCCCCGGCTCGGTGTAGGTGACCTCCAGCACCACGCTGGCGGGCAGCTCGACGTAGAGCGGCACCCCCTCGTGCGTGGCCACGATCACTTCGGCCTCGGGCAGCAGGTAGTTGGCGGCGTCACCAACGGTGCCGGCCGCGACGGGGATCTGGTCGTAGGTCTCCAGATCCATGAAGACGAAGTCGTCACCGTCACGGTAGAGGTACTGCATCGACCGCTTGTCGACGGTGGCGGTGTCGACCTTCACCCCGGCGTTGAAGGTGCGGTCCACGACCTTCCCGGACAGGACGTTCTTCAGGGTGGTGCGCACGAAGGCGCCGCCCTTGCCGGGCTTGACGTGCTGGAACTCAACCACGGTCCACAGTTCACCGTCGAGGTTGAGCACCATGCCGTTCTTGAGGTCGTTGGTCGTGGCCATGGTGCCCGATCCTACCGTCCGCCCCGGGACGGCCCGTCGGATGTCGGCCATCCGCCGTCCGGTCAGGCCACTTTGGCCTACGGCCCGCTCACCCGGGCGTCCCTTCGGTTTTCCCCGGGCATACGGCCGGTTCACCAGACGTACGGCCGGACAACCGGGGGTACGGGTCCGCGCACCCGGCCGTACGGTCAGCTCACCTGGGCGAGCCAGGGCCGGTAGGCGGCGGCGAAGGGTTCGGCCGCCGCGACGTCGGCGAGCAGCTGCTGTGCGGTCTGCGTCACGTTCCGCACGATCGACTCGGGATAGCCGAGCTGGACGCGGTGCTCGACGAACTCGTCCTCGTCGAGCAGGCGAACGGCCCCGTCGCCGCGGCTCCGGACGACGTCGAGGTCGAGATCGACCATCGTCACCTCATCCCCGGACCAGACGGGCACCGTCGACACATCGACGTACAACTCGTATTTCGCCGGCGGGGCGTTGAACATGGCCACCCACCAGCGCTCGCGGGGAATCAGCGCCACGCTGCGCGGCATCGTCACGCCCGGCTCCGATCCGCGGCGCCACACCGTCCCGGCCGGGGAGGCCAACCACACCCCGTGCTCGTCCTCACCCAGCCAACGCAGCCAGGCGTGCCGGTGCAGCCGCCCGTCGTATTTCGTGAACACCACCCGTACCCGCCGCCCCATGAATCGCAGAGTATCGAGCCCGGTCCAGGCGTGTCGCCTTGGAAATGCGGGTGCAACTATCTACCTTCGGTTCGCGTGGCAGGCGGCAGGATCCTGGTCGCACGACGGCTTCCGGGCAGCTTCTCCGGTGCGGAGGAGGCGCCCCGGGCGACCCCCGATGCCGGCCTGACCGTCTCCGTCGTCGAGGTCTCCCGCGAGGAGTACCTGGCCCACCGCCGGCCCATTCCGTACCTGTTCGAGATCACCCCTGACCTCGATCCCGCCGCCTTCGCCACCCAGACGGAGATCGAGCAGACGGTGGTCGATGACGAGGAGCCGGAGGTCTCGGCCACCGCGCTCGCCTCGACGGTCCGGGCTCAGGGCGACCGCGACACCGACGTCCGCCTGCTCGTCGACGACGGGGAGCGCCACGTCGCGCTCGCCCACGACCTGGCCGACACGCTCGGCTGCGACGTGTACCTGACCCCGCGCGGCGCGGTCGTCCGCTACCTGCGCGAGTCGCACCCCGTCGCCGGCGACACCTGGGAGGCCATGGCGGTCGACCCCGCCACCGGGGAACCCGTGGACTGGGTCGTGGTCCGACCGGACGGCCTGCCGCCCTCGGCCGCCACCTGGTTCGTCAGCGTGCGCGGGCGCCTGCGGCGCGGGCAGGGCCTGGTGACCGTCGACCTCCCCGACGGCGTGGCGTTCGCCACCCGGGCCACCTACCGCGACAGCACCCACCTGGCCGCCCGGCTCATGCCGTCCCTGCACGCCCTCACCACGGTGGCGGTCAACGCCGACCACGGGCGGTTCGAGATCGCCCGGTTCGAGGACGAGCCGGAGCCGCCCCCGGCCGTCGAGCCGCCGCGACGCCGGCTCGTCTTCGGCCGCGGGCCGCGCGAGACCACGCGAGCGGGCGGGATGGCCGGACGGGAGGCCGGGACGACCCGCCCCGGCGTCCAACTGGGCGGCGCCGAGTTCGCCACCCTGGTGCGGGCGAGCCTCGACGCGATCCACCCCGACGTTCAGGTGGCCCTGACCTGGCCGACCGACCCGGGCGCCTGCGCCATCCTGCACGAGCAACTGCTGGCCCTGGCCGACGGGCTGGAGCGCACGGTGTGGGTGCCGGAGCCGCCGGGCGCGGCGTTCGTCCTGTCCGGAGTCGGGGAGTTCGTCGCGGTCGATGAGGTCGGGGCGCCCTCGCGCTGGCGGGCGTATCCGCCGTCGACGGTCGACGAGAAGCTCATGACGCTCTTCGGCACCGACCTCGACGGCCGATTGACCCCGCTGGGCGAGGTCTCGGCCGCTCGCTTCCCCAGCGTGCCGTTCGTCTCGGTTCCCCCGCCGCAGCTTGACCACCTGCGGCACTGGTACAACGCGATCGCGCCGCAGCCGGGGCTGTTCCCGATCGACCTGACCGTGCTGCCCGACGGCCGGCTCGGGGTCTGGCTCCAGCACGGGGTGCCGGTGGTGGCCGGGCCGCGGGAGCTGCAGGCGATGCTGCGGGACGCGGGCTGGTCCGGCGAGGACCTGCTGCTGCTCGCCCAACCGCCCGCCTCGGTCTGGAACACCACGATCGACCACGCCCGGGCGCTGGTCGAGGGACTGCGCACCGACCTGTGGCTGGCCACGCTCGACGCCGACGTGTGGGTGCAGGCCGACGGCACCCTCGCCGCCGACGGGCCCGACGGGGCCGACCAGGCGTGGTGCTGCGTCGCCTTCGGCCGGGCGGCCGCCGCCGTCACCCTGCCCGCCACGCTGGCCGCTCCGCGGTTGACCGACGGCCGCGTCGTGCGGCGCCCGGCCTACGACCCCACCTCGGCGGTCCATCGATCGACCGCGGCTGTCCCGGCCCGCACCGGCCCGCACGGTTCGGCCGCCGGCGTGGCCGACGAGCTGACCCAGCGACTGCCCCAGATGTCCACCCCCGCCCGGTCAGCGCTGACCGGCGCCGGTGCCCTCGCCCTCGTCGGCGGCCTCACGTCCGGCGCGCTGGTGTCCTCCTGTGATCCGGCCTCCGATGGCGCTTCGGGCGGCCCCAAGGAGCTGACCGGTATCGGCGAGCTGACCGGTCTCGGCGAACTGACCGCATCGGGTGAGCTGACCTCCGCCGTGACCGGCGCGGGTCCGGCCCCGCTGGGCCGGGCGCTGGGGCTGCAGGCCCCGCACGGGATTCCGTGGCTGCCGGAGTCGCCCGCGGTCAACCCGCACCCCATGGACCTGTACCTGTGGACCCCGCTCACCAGCGACCAGGTCGAGGCGTGGGGCCTGCCGAGCGCCGACCTGTTCCTGCTCGCCGGGCAGGACCCACTGCGGCTGGCCGACCGGCGTCCGACCGGCTACCTGCTGCGGGTGCAGGTGCCTGCGGGCGGCGCGGTGGACCTCCGCGAGCACCCCCGGCAGGTCCCGGCGCCTGTGCAGCAGCGGCTGGTCGACACCGGCAACACCCACCTGCTCCCCCTGGCCTGGTTGCGGGACATGCGGGTCACCGCCCGATTCGACCTCGACGGGGCCGGCGGCGTCCGGGCGCGCACCGACGTCGGCGTCGGCGAGCTCGCGATCCGGTTCGAGGGCGCCGAGCACGGGGTGACCGGCCTGCCCAACGAGGTGGTCCACTGGCCGGACAAGGGCAGCCGGGCCGACGCTCCGTGCTACCTGCTGCTGCCGCAAGCGTCGGCCATGAGCCTGAGCATCATCCACGGCGGCTACGTGGCGCTGTACCGCAAGAAGCCGGCCATGCAGGAGGGCTACCGACTGCTCGAGGTCAAGGTGCGCAAGCGCCGCGCCGTCGACGTTCCGGCCACATTGGACAGTCTGGCCGGGATGAACATCGTGGGCCGCATGCACGACTTTGTCGGCCTCGATCTGCTCCTGCCGGAGACCGACCTCGACAAGGCGGTCGTCACCAAGATCTGGCGCAACGGGCCGACGGGCCGCCCGGTCATGGAGAAGCTTTCGGGCGCCACCCTCTACGACGCCCTCCTCGACGAGACGCTCCTCACCAGCCAGAAGGACCGCGTCGGCGGCCCGCCGAACGGCTCCCTCGGTCCCACGATCGCGTCCATCGGCCCGCGCGAGTCCTTTGGCGCCCGGGACGGGTCGCTCAGCCAGCCGGACCGCACCCCGGCCCTGGTCGGCTGATCGTCGCAGGCGGTTGATCGCCGGCCCTGGTCGGTCGATCGCCCGCTCTGATCGGCCCAGCGCTGGCGGGTCGGCCGCCTCAGCGCTCCGCCGGTCGCGCCTCAGCGCTTGCGGGTCTGGCGGCGCAGCGCACGCCCCACCTTGTCGGCGGCGCGGCGCATGTCCGGCCCGGCGTTACGGGCGATGTCCTCGCGGTAGGTGATGAGGGTGAGGCAGGCCCGGGTGCCGATCCCGTTCATGGGAATCCAGGCCGCCACCGCGTACTGACCCTCCTCAATCTCCGCGTGGCTGCGGGCGTAGCCCACCTCCCGGGCGGTCGTGACCGCCTCGGGCTCGCCCGGGACCGGCGGCCCGGCGGCGAGGAGCGCGTACCCGGCCGCGCCGCGGTTCAGCGGTGTCCGCATGCCCGGGCGGAACGCCAGGTGGTGGGTGGCCGTGGTCGGCGCCACCATCGAGATCGCCACGGCCTCGTTGCCCTGCTCGACGAAGAGCGAGACGGTCGACTGCAGGCGATCGGCCAGGGAACGCATCACCGGCATGGTGGCGTCGCGGAGGGCGGGCAGGTAGGCGTCGGCCAGGGTGGCCAGCCGGGCCCCGGGAATGTAGCTACCCTCGCTGCTGCGGGTCACCAACCCGAAGTCGACGAGCGTCTGGAGCAGGCGATACGCGATCGACCGGTGCACCCCGAGCAGTTCGCTGACCTGCTGAACGGTCAGGCCCTCCTTGGCGTCACAGATGGCCAGCAGCACCCGCAGCCCGCGCGCCAGCGTCTGATTACCGTCGCGAATCTTGGGAAGGGCACTCCCGTTCGTTACCTGCACACGTGCAGCATAGTGGCCACGCGGCCGTTCGACGGCGTACGGTCATCCGCCCCCGGCCGTGGCCCGAGCCCGCAGCGTGAGTGCGATGTCGGTCAACATGTCCTCCTGGCCGCCCACCAGCTTGCGCCGACCGGCCTCGATGAGGATCTCCCGCGCGTCGACACCGTACGTCGATGCCGCGATCTCCGCGTGACGCAGGAAACTGCCGTAGACGCCGGCGTATCCGAGCGTCAGGGTCTCCCGGTCGACGCGGACCGGACGGTCCTGCAGGGGACGAACAAGATCGTCGGCCGCATCCTGGAGGGCGGGCAGGTCGCAGCCGGTCTCCCACCCCAGCAGGTTGGCCACGGCCACGAACGCCTCGATCGGGGTGTTGCCGGCCCCCGCGCCCTGGCCGGCCAGCGACGCGTCGACCCGGAAGGCACCCTCCTCGACGGCCGCCACCGAGTTGGCCACCGACAGCGACAGGTTCTCATGGGCGTGAATGCCGATCTGCGTGGCCGGGTCGAGCACGTCGCGGTAGGCCCGCACCCGTTCGCGCACGTCGTTGACGGTCAGCCGGCCGGCCGAGTCGGTGATGTAGACGCAGTGCGCGCCGTAGGACTCCATGAGCCGGGCCTGGGCCGCGAGCTCGGCCGGCCCGATCATGTGGCTCATCATGAGGAAGCCGGAGACGTCCATGCCGAGCTCCCGCGCGAACGCGATGTGCTGGGCGGCCACGTCCGCCTCGGTGCAGTGGGTGGCGATGCGCACCGAGCGGACCCCGAGATCGAAGGCGCGGCGCAGCTCGTGGACGGTGCCGACCCCGGGCAGCAGCAGCGTCGTGATCACCGCCCGCGGGGCGTTGGCCACGGCCGCCTCGATCCACTCCCAGTCGGTGTGACTGCCGGGGCCGTAGTTCAGGCTCGACCCGGCCAGGCCGTCGCCGTGGGCGATCTCGATGGCCGCCACGCCGGCCCGGTCGAGCGCCGCCGCGATGCGCCCCACCACCTCGGGCGAGATCCGGTGGCGGATGGCGTGCATGCCGTCCCGCAGGGTCACGTCCTGGACATAGACCTTGGTGGTCATCCCGTCACCTGTGGTTGTCGGGTCGCTCGTACTCATCGGGTCGCTCGTGCTCATCCGGTCACCGCCTTGCGTGCTGCGATGCGCTCGGCCACCCGCATGGCGGCCGAGGTCATGATGTCGAGGTTCCCGGCGTAGGCGGGCAGGTAGTGGGCCGCGCCCTCGACCTCGAGGAACACGGACACCTTCGTCTCGACCGGGCCCGACCAGCCCGCGGGAAGCAGCGTGGCCACCTCCCGCGGATCGACCGGGGTGAACTGCACCTGTTGCACCAGCCGGTACCCGGGCACGTACGTGGCCACCTCGGCCACCATCGCCTCGATGGAGCGGCGCACCTCGTCGTGGTCGGCCGGTCCGATCAGCGTGAAGATGGTGTCGCGCATGATGATGGGCGGCTCGGCCGGATTGAGGATGATGATCGCCTTGCCGCGCCGGGCCCCGCCCACGGTCTCGATCGCCCGCGCCGTCGTCTCTGTAAACTCATCGATATTGGCCCGAGTCCCCGGACCGGCCGATTTGGACGCGACCGAGGCCACGATCTCGGCGTAGGGCACCTCGGTCACCCGGGCCACCGCCGCCACAATGGGGATCGTGGCCTGCCCACCGCAGGTGACCATATTGATGTTGGGCGCGTCGAGGTGCTCGTCGAAGTTCACCGGCGGCACCACGTACGGCCCCAGGGCGGCCGGCGTCAGGTCGATCAGCCGGCGGTGGTACGGCTCGAGGAGGCGGGCGTTGGCGATGTGGGCCGCCGCGCTCGTCGCATCGAGGATGATCTCGACCTCGGCGAACTCGGGCATCCGGATCAGGCCCTCGACCCCCTCGGCCGTGGTCGCGATCCCCAGGCGGGCCGCCCGGGCCAGGCCGTCCGAGGCCGGGTCGATGCCCACCATGGCCACGACCCGCAGGTTTTCCGAGTTACGGATGATCTTGAACATGAGGTCGGTCCCGATGTTGCCGGAACCGACGATGGCGACACCGGTCCGAGCGCTCATCCCTGGTCTTCCTTTCCCGAGAACCGCACCGACACCGTCCCGAGTGGAGCGATGTCGGCTTCGAAGGCATCGCCCGCGGACACGGTCACCATGGGACCGAGCGCGCCGGAGAGGATGAGGTCACCGGCGCGCAGCGGCGAGCCGACGTCGATGGCCGTGGCCGCCAGCCAGGCCAGCGCCCGCAGCGGGTCACCCAGGCAGGCCCGACCGTTGCCCTGCGACACGACCTCGCCGCCCCGGCGCATGGTCATGGTGACCTCGGCCGGCTCCACCGAATCCAACGGCGTTCCGCGCGTCCCCACCACGAAAACGCCCGACGACGCGTTGTCGGCGACCGTGTCGGTGATGCTGATGCGCCAATCGGCGATCCGACTGTCCACAATCTCTAGTGCGGGGAACGCCAGCGCCACCGCGTCCCGGACCGCGGCCGGATCGGCGGCGTCGGTGATGTCCCGGGCGAGCAGGAACGCCACCTCGGCCTCGGCCTTCGGCTGCAGCAGGCGTTCGATCGGGATGGTGGCGCCATCCTCGTAGCGCATGTCGTCGAACAGCACCCCGAAGTCGGGCTGATCGACCCCGACCTGCCGCTGCACCGCCTCCGAGGTCAGGCCGATCTTGCGACCGATGATGCGGGCACCTGCGGCGAGCCGCCGCTCGGTCAACCGGCGCTGGACCAGGTAGGCCGACTGGATGTCGCCGGCGGGCAGCAGGTCGGCCAGGCCCGGGCACGGCGTGCGGGTGGCGGCGGCGGACTCCAGCCGGTCGGCCGCGGCCGTGACGAGGCGGTCGGGAAGGATGTGGTCGGCGGCCGCCATCACGCACTCCCCAGGAACTCGAGCACCATCCGGTCGAACTGCGCGGTCTGCTCCCACTGCGGCCAGTGCCCGGCGCCTTCGATGAGGCGGAACTGGCCGTTGGGGATGCGCTCGGCCATGTCCATGCCCGCCCGCGCGGGACCGGACGGGTCGTCGCTGGTCCAGATGACCAGCGTGGGCGCGGCGACCGCGGCGAGCTCGGCGTCGGTGACCAGGTTCCGCCGCCGGATCTCGGGATCCTGCAGGCACAGGATGTGGCGCATCGACTGGGCGAACCCGTCCCGGCTGTAGATGGCCCGCCGGATCTCCACGAGCTCGTCGGTGACGGATCGAGGGTCGGCCATGAGCCACTCCAGGCGGGCGCGGATCCGCTCCGGCGTGGGATCGTCGGCCGCCGCCTGGCTGAGGGATCGAATGCGCTCCATAACCTCGGGCCGGGCCATGGTGCCGCCCGGGGTGTTGAGGATGAGCCGGTCGACCCGCTCCGGGTACCGGGCCGCGAACTTCACCGCGACCCAGCCGCCGAGGGACTCGCCGGAGAGGTGGGCTCGGGCGATGCCCAGGGCGTCCATGAGGCCCACGAGGTGCGCGATGTAGTCGTCGATCTCGAGGTCCTGCGCGGCCGGGGTGGTCCAGCCGTGGCCCGGGTAGTCGTAGGCGATCACGCGGTAGTGGGCGCCCAGCCCCGGCAGGTTCCGCGCGTACGCCTCGAGGTGCCCACCGGTGCCGTGCATGAGGATGAGCGGAGTTCCACTACCGCACTCGAGGACCCGGGTCGACCACGGTCCTACGGGGACGTACCGGATCGAGTAGGCCACGCCGGCCAGCTCCGTCCACAGTGTCATGCGTCCTCCCGGGCGCCGATCACCTTGTCGAAGGCGCGAATCATGTCGGAGGCGGCGTACGCCGGGCTGGCCCCGGCCACGATGCGGTCCGGGCGCAGCAGCAGCACCGACTCCGGCCGGGCGTCGAACCAGTTCTTGAGCGAGCCGTCGAGGTCGCCGATGACGAGCACGTCGTCGGCCGGGGCCCCGGGCTCGTCCCAGTGCAGCTGCACGGCGGGTCGGGCCGACACCAGCCGCACGCCGGCCCGGGCCACCCGCCGCAGGGCGTCCTCGTCGAGGATGGCTCGCGGGTTGTTGTTCCAGGCGATGAGCGCGAACCACGGGCCCAGGGCGTCGTCGAGCTTGATGGAGGGCGACTCGCGCGTGGACACCGTGGGCTGGATGAACAGCCGGCCCACCGGGCTCGGCTTGCTCACGGAGCCGACCCGTGTGACCGCGCCCTTCGTGATCACGGGCATCGGTTTGAACCGCATCTGCACGATGTAGCTCTTCACGCTCGGCACCGCCGACAGCGCCCGGAAGAAGGCGTTGCGCACCGCGGCGACGAGACGGTTGCGGACCGACACGGCCCGACCGACCCAGGTGGACAGATCCACCATGGCGCGGACGTGGTCGCGGCGTTCGGACTCGTACGTGTCGAGCAGGCGGTCCCCCGCGAGCCCGCGCAGCACCATGGCGATCTTCCAGGAAAGGTTCAGGGCGTCCCGGATGCCGCTGTTGTACCCCTGACCCTGCCACACCGGCATCAGGTGGGCAGCGTCCCCGATGAGGAACACCCGGCCGGACCGGAAGCGCTTGGCCACCCGGGAGTGATGGGTGTAGACCCGTCGCCGGATGATGTCCACCTTGGTCGACGACGGGACGATCGGCTTCAGCAGGCGGCTGACGAACTCGTCGGTCATGGCCACGGCTTCGGTCTCGCGCCGCTTGAGCATGAACTCGAAGCGACGGATGCCGTGCGGAATGCTGATGGAGACGTACGGCCGGCGCGGGTCGGCGCACACCCAGGCGCCCGGTTGGCCGAGCGGGTCGTTGCGGATGTCGATCACGAACCAGTCCGCGCTGGCCGTGCGACCCTCGAAGGGCAGGCCCAGCGCCTTGCGGGTGAAGCTGCGGCCTCCGTCAGCACCGACCACATAGGACGCTCGCACGCGGCGCTCACCCTCCGGGGTGACGACGGTCAGCTCCACGCCGTCGGGGTCCTGTTGGAACGCGGTGACTTCGGACGACCAGTGGATGCTGACGGTGTCGAACCGGGCCAGCCCGTCCAGCAGCACGCGGTCGGCCAGCGGTTGGACGAAACCGTTGCGCCGGGGCCAGCCGAACTCGGCTGTGGGTGGCGCCAGCCGGGCGAGGTCGCGGTGCTTGGCGTCGGTGAAGACGAGCAACTGGTGGGGAACGGTGTGCGGCAGCACGGCCTCGACCAGGCCGGCCGCCTGGAACGTCCGCAGCGTCTCGTCGTCCATGCCGACGCCGCGCGGGTAATCAATGAGCGTGGATCTGGATTCGAAGACGGCGACGCGAACCCCGTGTATGCCGAGGAGGTTGGCGAGCATCAGGCCCGTGGGCCCCGCCCCGATCACAGCCACGTCGTAGTCGTTGCGGGATCCGGATGAAGCGACCTGAGGCGACACGGCGACCCTTCTGTCTTGTGCACTATATGCAACACGCTATTCGCCAATTGCGCCGAGGCTAGTGAGCGGAAACGCGCCGTGTCAAGCGCTGGACGCTCGGTCAGCGATCCGGGCAACCGTTGACCGGGCGTTGGGTGGCCAGTAGTCTCCCGAACATATAGCGAGCAACGCTGTGCAAATAGCGATCACCGAACGAGGAGGGGACCATGCCGGTCGCCCTGTGCACGACGTCCCACTCTCCCCTGATCGGCCGGCACGACCCCGCGCCGGCGGTGCGGGCCGAGGTCGACGCGGTCCTGGCCGGGGCGCGTCGGTTCGTCGAGGAGTTCTCACCCGACCTGGTGGTGATCTTTGCGCCCGATCACTACAACGGGTTCCTCTACGAGCTGATGCCGTCGTTCTGCATCGGCGCGGCCGCCACGTCGGTGGGCGACTACGGCCTGCCGACCGGACCGCTCGCGGTGGACCGGGACGCGGCCCACACGATCGCCCAGCGCGTGCTGGCCGCCGAGGTCGACGTCGCCGTCTCCGAGGCCATGCAGGTCGACCACGGCTTCGTCCAGCCGTTGGTCCAGCTGTTCGGGAGCATGACCGCGGTTCCCGTCGTGCCCATCTTCATCAACTGCGTGGCCGAGCCGCTCGGCCCGGCCGTGCGCGCGCGGCGCCTCGGCGCGGCCGTGGGCGCGGCCGTCGGCCAGCTCGGTCGCCGGGTCCTCGTGGTGGGTTCCGGCGGTTTGTCGCACGACCCGCCGGTGCCGCGCCTGGCCGAGGCACCGCCCGAGGTGGTCCAGCGGCTGATCCACGGGCGCAATCCGTCCCCGGAGCAGCGGGCACAGCGGGAAGCCAACACCGTGGCCGCTGCCGGCGTGTTCGCGCGGGGCGAGGGCCCGTACCGGCCGCTGAACCCGGAGTGGGACGCACTGGTCCTGCGCTCCCTGGCCGCCGGCGACTTCGCGGCGATCGACGAGCAGAGCAACGAGTGGTTCGTGGCGGAGGGCGGGCACTCGGCCCATGAGGTGCGGACCTGGATCGCCGCCTACGCGGCCCTGGCCGCGCAGGGGCCGTACGAGGTGCTGCACACCTTCTACCGGCCGATTCCCGAGTGGTTCGCCGGCTTCGCGACCACCTGGGCGCTCCCCCGCTGACCCGTACGCCGCTACCCACCGCCGGGCTGGCCGCGGCCGCCGGACGCAACGACGACGTACGGCGCGTTCCCGACCGTCCAGTCGGCATCGTGACCGTATGAGATTCCGCACCGGTCGCCCGCAGCCAGCCTTTGCTACTTGACGCCAACCGTCCGGAGTGCGAACGTCATCGTTCTCAACCGGACGGTTGGCTACGGTGCGGTGAGGTGGTCAGGATGCCGGACGTGGACGCGTTGGTCGCGGCGACCCGGGAGTTCATTCGGACCGAGGTGCTGCCGCTCGACGACGAGCACGACGGTGACGTCGCGGCGGCCGGCGGCGAGGCGCTGCGGCTCCGGCTACAGGCGCGCGCCCGGGAGTTGGGCCTGTTGGCCCCGCAGGCGCCGACCGATTGCGGCGGCCTGGGGCTGACCATGACCGAACGGGCCCCCGTGTTCGAGGAGGCCGGCTACTCGCTGTTCGGTCCCATGGCGCTCAACATCAACGCGCCCGACGAAGGCAACATCCACCTGCTGGATCGGGTCGCCACGCCCGAGCAACGCGAGCGCTACCTGAAGCCCTTGGTGGCCGGCGAGATGCGCTCGGCGTTCGCCATGACCGAACCCGCGCCCGGAGCGGGCTCGGATCCGGCCGCGCTGGCCGCGCGGGCCCGCCGGGTCGACGGCGGCTGGCTCATCAACGGTCGTAAACACTTCATCACCGGGGCCGACGGCGCCGGCTTCTTCATCGTCATGGCCCGCACCAGCGGCGAGCCGGGCGACAGCGGCGGCGCCACCATGTTCCTCGTCCCCGCCGACACCCCTGGCATCACGATCGTCCGCCATCTGGGCACGATGGACCGGTCCATGCTCGGCGGCCACTGCGAGCTGCTTTTCACCGACGTCTTCGTGCCCGACGCCGACGTGCTCGGCGCCGTCGATGAAGGATTCCGGTACGCCCAGGTCCGCCTGGCCCCGGCCCGCCTGACCCACGTCATGCGGTGGACGGGCGCGGCCCGACGGGCGCACGAGGTGGCGGTCGCGTACGCGGCCAACCGCTCGGCCTTCGGGTCCCGCCTGGCCGACCTGGGCCTGGCCCAGCAGCTCATCGCCGACAACGAGATCGACCTGGCCGCCACCCGGGCCCTGCTGGCGGTCGCCTGCGCCGAGCTCGACGCGGGCGGCCGGGCCGCCAAGTCCACCTCCATCGCCAAGACGTTCGCGGCCGAGGCCCTGCACCGCGTGGTCGACCGGGCCATGCAGCTGTGCGGCGGCCTCGGCGTCACGCGGGACCTGCCGATCGCGAAGATCGCCCGGGAGCTGCGGCCGTTCCGGATCTACGACGGCCCGTCCGAGGTGCACCGGTGGTCGATCGCCAAGCGGGCCGTGCGGGACATCGTGGAGCGGGCCCGGTGAGCGCCCCGGGGCACCGGCTCAGCCCGGAGGAGCTGGCCGCGCTGGCCGTCTGGCTGAGCGAAGCGGGCGTGACGCTGGCCGGCCCGCTGCAGGCGCGGCTCATCGCCGGCGGACGGTCCAACCTCACCTACGAGCTCAGCGATAGTGCGTCGCGCTGGGTGCTGCGCACCCCGCCGCGGGTGGGCCGCACCCCGTCGGCCCACGACGTGGTGCGCGAGTACCGGGTCGTCGCTGCCCTGACGCCGACCGACGTCCCGGTGGCCCCGGCCGTGGCCGTGTGCGAGGACCCCTCCGTGCTCGGCATCCCGTTCGCGCTCACCGGCTTCGTCCCCGGGGCCACCATCCGTACCCAGGCCGAACTCGGGTCGCTGGATGACTCCACAGTGGACTCCGTGACCCTGCGCCTGGTCGAGACGCTGGCCGCGTTGCACCGCGTCGACCACGTGGCCGTCGGCCTCGCCGACTTCGGCCGGCCCGACGGCTACGCCGAACGCCAGGTGCGCCGCTGGTCGCGCCAGTGGGAGATCGTGGGCGCGCCGGAACTGGGGCCGCTGGCCGCCGAGGTGAGCACGCGGCTGGCGGCCGCCCTGCCGGCGCAGGCATCGACGGGCATCGTGCACGGCGACTACCGCATCGACAACACGATCCTGCGGCTGGGCCCGGCGGCGGCCGTGGCCGCCGTGGTCGACTGGGAGCTGTCGACCATCGGCGATCCCGTCGCCGACGTGGCGATGATGTGCGCGTACCGGCATCCCCTGCTCGACCTCATCCTCGGCGGGCCGAGCGCGTGGACGAGCCCGCGGTTGCGTTCCCCGGCCGACCTCGCCGCCGCCTACGAGTCCGCGGGCGGGGTTCCCCTCGCCGCCTGGGAGTTCCACCTCGCCCTGGCCTACTTCAAGATCGGCGTGATCGCCGCCGGCATCGACCACCGGGTCCGCGCCGGGGCCGCCTCGGGGCCCGGGTTCGACACCGCCGGTCAGACCGTGGCCGGCTACCTCGAACTCAGCCTCGACCAGCTGACCGGTGGCGCCTGAGCTCGGGATCGATAGCATGGCCGCCATGGCCACCGCCCAGATCCGTTGCCCCGGCTGCGGCGCGACCGTGGACGATGTCGATGGCCCGGTGCATCGATACATCGGCAGCGCCCCGGCGTGCTGGGCCGCCTACACCCAGCTGCTGACCCTCGGCCCGGTGCACCAGTACGCCGTGGACGCGTACGCTGCCCAGCACCCGGGCGTGCCCGGTCCCCAGTCGCGACGATCGGTGGCCAAGCACCTCATGAGCCTGTGCCGGGTGCTCGAGCGGGGCGCGGCTCCGGAGACGGCGGTCGCGTTCCTGATGTCGATCACCCGCGACTTTCCCTGGCTCGAACCGCCGGAGTCGCTGGGCGACGTCACCGTCTTCGACGTCCGCGCCGGCACCGCCACCCAGCTCGACTGGGCCCGGTCGGTGTGGCAGGCCTGGGCGCCGCACCACGACACGGTCCGCGGCTGGCTCGACGAGCACTGACCCCGTCGGCCTGGACCTGGCCCGCTCTGGCTGCGTACGGTAACCGCCGGGCTGACCGTCCTCACTGGACGGTGAAGCCCAGGGTGAGCGCGAGGAGCACGGCCTGATCGGCGTCGATGACGGCCCCCGCGACCGTACAGGTGCGCGGGTCCAGACTGGACAGATCGCTGCCGCGCAGGTCGGCGGTGGCCAGGTTCGCGCCGGCCAGCGACGCGCCGGCCAGGTCCGCCTGGGCCAGCGTGGCCCCCGTGAGGTTGGCCCCGGTCAGATCGGCCTCCCGCATCCGGACGTCCCGGAACACGCTGCCGCGCAGATCGGCGCGGGCCAGGCCGACGAAGGACCAGTCCCCGCCGGTGACCGTCAGCGGGCGCAGGTCGCAGTCGACGAACGAGCTACCGGTGAGCTTGCACCCCTGCCACTGCGATCCGAACAGGGTGCACCGCCGGAACGTGCACCGGAGGAACGCCGAGTCCGTGTGCTGGCTCGCGTTCAGACGTACGTTGAAGAACTGACACTCCTCGAAGAGGGCGCCATGGGTGCTGGCCTCGATCAGATCGACGTCGGCGAACCGGCAGCGTACGAAGGCCCGCCCCGTCAGCGACTCGCCATACCAGTCCTCCCCCGCGTACGACCGATCCTGCACCGGCTCCATCGGCCCACCGTACGCGCCCAAGCGCCGCGACACGCCGCCGACGATGCGGCTGCGGCGGCCGTCGCCTGGTTAGGGTGCCGGCATGGGTGACAGGGGGAGCACTGACAGGGGCATCCGCGCTGACGGGGGCATCGTCGAGTCCCGGCCGGAGGCGGCCGGACCGCTGGCCCCGGAGGATTTGCAGACCCGGTTGGCCCGCGCGTACCTGTCGGGCGACGGGGCCGAGGTCGAGCGGGTGCTGGCCCTCATCGCCGAGGCCAACTACACCCTCCCGCCCAAGACCGCCAGCGCCGTCTGACCACGCGGCCCGGCCTGACGGCCGGCTCGACCGTACGCGGCCAGGAAGCCCGGCCATGTCGGGTCGAAGCCCTGGGCGGCCTCCCTCGCTGAGCAAGCTCAGTCGGTGAGGGTCGTGTCTTCCCGCTCGAACTCCTGGAAGGTCGGTACCCCGCCCTCGCAGAAGACGGCGACGCGGAAGTCGTTGGCGTTGGGGTTCGTGAACTCCACGGTCGCCTGGCCTGCTGGCCCTTCGACGATGACCTCGGCCGTGTAGCCGCTCACCGGCGAGGTTCCGGCGATCCGGACCTTAGTCCGGTCGATGCACTGGACGGTCACGGTGCCGGCACTGGTCACCAGCGTGCCCTCGGCGGCCACGACGCCGTACTCCCGACAGCCGGCGGCACCGAGCACCCCGGCGGCGGCGACAACCAGGACCAGCCCGCGCCGGAGAGAGGGCGACGGACGGCGCATCAGCGGAGCGGGAAGGGGCCAGCGGATTCGCACAGTCACATACTGGCACTGCTTTGTGACGCTGAGAACCCCCGACACGGCCGTCCGGGGCCGGCCGACCGGGCACCCCGTCCGACCGATCGAGCCGGGGCGACGAGGGTCGCGGCGCGGCGAGTCGCCCGGCCCAACGTGACGCGCAGCCCACCGTGACGCGCGGGCCACCGTGACGCGCGGGCCACCGTGACGCGCGGCCCACCGTGACGCGCGGGCCACCGTGACGCGCGGCCCGGCGGAACGTGACCTGCGGCACAGTGCGGGACCGGCGGTGGGGCCTCGATCGTCCGGTAGCAAGGGAACTCGGTCGTCGGTGATCACGAGTGCCCCGAGGCGGCCGTCCCAACCGACGAGATCGGCCACCGGCCGGGGAACCCGACCGCCGAACCGACCCGACAAACCAAACAGACCAGTCCCACAACCGAAGAGCGTCCCACCACGGAAAAGATCGCCGGCCCCGACGAGGGCCCTCCCATCACCCCGGCCGACGCATACGATGGCGGAGGCCCGTCCGAGCCAGTAACGAAAGCCGCACCGACCGTATGGCCCAGACCGCAGAACCGCAGACGAGGAACCCGAGCACGGCCGGCCGTCTGGCCGCCTGTCGACGGCTGGGCCTCGCCGGCTCGCTGGCGCTTCTGGTCGGCGGCATCTTCGCCGGCATCCCCCCGAAGTCCGATCCCCTGCTGCAGCACCCGGACCTGTTGCAACTGCGGGCCTTCATCACCCCGACCGTGGCGCTGGTCTACGGCGGACTCTGCCTGCTCGCGATCGCCTGGTGGCGGCTGGGCCGGCTCGTTCGCTCGCCCGACAAGCCGACCCAACGCGAGCTGATCATCACCTTCGCCTGGTGGGGCGCGCCGTTGCTGGTCAACATCCCGGTCTTCAGCACCGACGCCTACAGCTACATCGCCCAGGGCACGATGACCGTGGTGGGCGTCGACGCCTACCACCAGGGTCCCCGCATCCTGTCGGGTCAGTGGGCGGTCGACATTCCGGATATCTGGCACACCACCCCCGCGCCGTACGGGCCGGTGTTCCTCAGCCTGGCCGCCGCGGTGTCCCTGCTCACCGGCGGCTCCGTCTGGCTCGGGGTGCTCGGGATGCGCCTGCTCGCGCTGGTCGGCATCGGGCTGATCATCGCGGCGATCCCCCGCGTGTCCCGGCTGGCCGGGGTCGACCCGGCGTACGGTCTGTGGCTCGGCGTGCTCAACCCGGTCGTGCTCGTGCACCTCGTCGGCGACGCCCACAACGACGCGATCATGATCGGGTTGATGATGGCCGGCCTCACGCTGGCCGTCGAGCGCCGCCCGGCCGCCGGCGCGGTGCTGGTCACCCTCGGCACCCTGGTCAAGGCCCCGGCCGGGCTCGCCCTGGCCTTCATCGTCGGGCTCTGGGCGAGCCGGCTGCCCGGCCGGGCCCGCTACCTGCGAGCCGGGCTCGCCGTAAGCGCCATCGCGGCCGGGACCGTGGTGGTGACGACCTGGCTGGCCGGCACGGGGTACGGGTGGGTCGGCGCGCTGGGCACGCCCACGCTCGCCCGCACCTGGACGTCGATCACCACCGACCTGGGCTACCTCACCGGTTTCGTCCTGGAGCAGCTCGGGGTGGGCACCCGGGACCACGCGCTGGCGTTCTGGCAGTACGCGGGGCTCGCCACGGCCGCGGTGATCTGCGTGCTCATGCTGTTGCGGCACCGGACCAACCCGGTGCTCGGCGTTGGTCTGGGCCTGGGTGCGGTCGTCTTCCTGGCCCCGGTCTTCCACCCCTGGTACATGCTCTGGGCCACGGTGCCGCTCGGAGCGGCCGCCACGAGCCCGCGTACCCGCAAGATCGTGGTCGGCCTCACCCTGGTGATGACGCTGCTCGTCTTCCCGGGCGGCATCCCGGCGGGCGTGCCCGCGGTCGTCGGGCTGCTCCTCGGCTGCCTGGTGGTGCTCGGCACCGCCTGGGCCCTGGCCCACCTCGACCGCACCGACCTGGCCGGCTCCGCCAAGGCCGCCCTGCGCGGGCTCGCCCCGGCCGAAATCCTGCGCCGGCTGCGGGAAGACTGGCGGGAGCCGCACGACGACGGCCCGCCGGCCTCGACCCAGCCCGTCAGCCTGCGCTGATCCACCCTGATCTTGGAATTCTGTCCCTCCTATAGGGGGTACCAGCTTCCAAGATCACAGGAATTCAACCCCCAGCACCCGCCCAGTCGCCACAGCTCAGCCTTCACCGCTGACGCAATGCAGATCTTGGAAAACCAGTCCCCCTATAAGGGGGTGAAACTTCCAAGATCACAATGTGCGGAGGCCAAGGCGCGGAGCCAGGTAGCGAAGCCAGGCGGCGAGGTACACCGGAGCCAGGTAGCGAGGTGCCCCAGGGCTAGGCGGTGAGGCGGGTGGCGAGGTACTCCAGGGCCAGCCGGTAGCCCTCGACTCCGAGGCCGCAGATCACCCCCGTGGCCACGGCCGAGACCACGGAGTGGTGCCGGAACTCCTCGCGGGCGTGGATGTTCGAGATATGCACCTCGACGAGCGGAGCCGTGAGCATGGCGCACGCGTCCCGGATGGCGTACGAGTAGTGCGACCAGGCTCCCGGGTTGAGCACCACCGGGGTGCGCGCATCGGCCGCCTCATGTAGCCAGCCGATGAGCTCGTGCTCGGCGTCGGTCTGACGCACGGTGACGTCGAGGCCCAGGCGCTTGCCGTGCTCCTGGCAGAGCGTGACCAGGTCGGCGTACGTGGTCCGGCCGTACACGTCGGGCTCCCGGGTACCCAGGCGCCCCAGGTTCGGCCCGTTGAGCACCAGGACGCTCGTCACGACCCGCTCCTTCTCCGGCCCTCGTAGGACGGCGCGGCCGAGCCTCGGCGCATCAGCACCCCGTAGGCCCGGCGTCCACCCGCCGGCGTCGCCCACGTCCTCGTCGTCACTCGGACACCTCCCGGTAGGCGGCGTACAGCTGCTCGTCGGTGGGTCCCTCCAGGATGGAGGGTCGGGCCAGGCCGTCCAGCACCACGAACCGCAGGATGGCGCCCCGGGCCTTCTTGTCCACCCGCATCGCCTCGAGCAGGTCCGGCCACGCCTGCGCCGGATAGGTCACCGGCAATCCGAGCCGGGTGAGGATGGCCCGGTGCCGGTCGGCCGTCGCGTCGTCGAGCCGCCCCGCCTGCCGGGCCAGCTCGGCCGCGAAGACCAGGCCCACCGAGATCGCCTGGCCGTGCCGCCAACGGTAGCCCTCGACCTTCTCGATGGCGTGGCCGAGCGTATGTCCATAGTTGAGGATCTGCCGCAGGCCCGACTCGCGCAGGTCCTCACCGACCACGCGGGCCTTCACCCGGATCGATCGCTCGATGATCTCGCGCAGCACCGACCCGGAGGTCACATCGGGCTCGGCGCTCGTCACGGCGGCCGGGTCGGACTCGATGAGGTCGAGGATCACCGGGTCGGCGATGAAGCCGCATTTGATCACCTCGGCCAGCCCCGGCACCAGCTCCTCGGCCGGCAGGCTGGCCAGCGAGGCCAGGTCGCAGAGCACCCCGGCGGGCGGATGGAAGGCGCCCACGAGGTTCTTGCCGGCAGCGACGTTGATGCCCGTCTTGCCGCCGACCGCCGCGTCCACCATGCCCAGCACCGAGGTCGCCACCGGTACCCAGCGGACGCCCCGCAGCCAGGCCGCGGCTACGAATCCGGCCAGGTCGGTGGTCGCCCCACCGCCCACGCCGATGATCGCGTCGCTGCGAGTGAAGTTCGCCCCGCCGAGGGCATCCCAGCACCGGGCCGCCACCTCGATGGTCTTGCCCGCCTCGGCGTCGGGCACCTCAATGGGCAGCACCTCGACGCCGGCCGCCCGCATGCCCGCGCCGGCCCGCTCGGCCGTCTCCCGCACGGATCCGGTGAACAGGACGGCGACCTGGGAGGTGCCGGGCAGGATCGACGGCAGGCGTTCGGTCAGGTCGGCGCCCACCAGCACCTCGTACGGCTGCTCCCCGCCGACCGGGATCACCGTCACATCGTCCACCGGAATCTCACGCATCGCGGCGAGCCTACCCAACGCGCTCGCCGTCCTCCGGGCACAGTCGCCCGCAGTAACCTGGCGGGTTGACGACGAGCGTCGACGATGGTCGTCATCGGCGGAGCACGGACACGGTCGGCCAGAACCGCCAGTGCGAATAGCCGAGCGGCCGGGCCGCCCCTCCGTCCGCTATGGACGGTTTCGCCACGAGCGTCAGACGACGGCACCTCCGGTCGCCTGACCGGCTCGATCGGCACTGCTCCGTATGGACCGATCGCCGACCACCATCAGGTGGTAGCCGATACCGATCATCCAGAGGATCGTCACGGCGATGACCGTCGGATTCTTCACGCTGACGAGCACCGCGTTGACGATCTCCTGACGATCGGCGGGCACCCAGAGCGACACGGCGGCCATCGGCAGCAGATCAAACACTGCGAATGCGATTCCGACGACGAGGAACTGCGTCACGAAGTCCCAGCGCCGCTGTTCGAGCCCGGCGGCGAAGCGTTGCCAGCGGTCGCGCACGCTCAGCCCGGCCAGGCCGGCGTCGCGGACGGCGATCCGCAGGACGAGGAACACGAGCAGCGCCCGGGCCACGCCGGTGAGGACCTCGCCGGCGATGCCGACCGCGGCTGGGAGGTCGTCGCCGAAGCGGACCGCCACGAACCGCTGCCCGGTCGGCACGATCGACAGGCCGAAGACCAGCCAGAAATGCCTCGCATAGCACCGCAACGCCCACCGGGCCGCCTCGGCGCTCAACACCAATCCCGTCCGCATGAACGACTCCTGCCACAGGGTCAATAGGGCACGAAACTGTACTATCCACGGCAATGGACTGTCCAGGGCAGTAGAGTGAGCGCATGGCGGATGACGGAGCCGAGCTGGGATGGGAGTTGAGTACCGCCGTCGTGCTGTTCCACGAGGCGATCGGGCGCCGGTTGGGGCTCAGCGCCGCCGAGCACAAGGCGCTCGGCCTGATCATCCGCACCGGTCCCCTGCCCATCGGCGCGCTGGCGGCCCCGCTCGGCGTACGAGTCAGTGCCGTCACCGGCATCGTCGACCGGTTGGAACGCGCCGGCTACGTGCGGCGGGTGCCCGACCCGAACGATCGTCGGCGTGTCCTCGTGGTCGCCGATCCGGCCCGTGTCCCGGACCTGACCGAGGTCTTCGCCGCCCTTGGGCGCGACATGTGGGCGTTCATCAGCCGCTACGACGAGCGCGAAATGGCCGCGGTGGTCGACTACATCCAGAACACGATCAGGGTGCTCCGCGACCACACCGCGCGGCTCAACGAGGACGACCGACGGCTCAGTGCGGACGACCGCACGGCTCAATGAGGGCTGACCGCGCGGGTCAATGAAGACGACCGCGGGTCGATGAAGACCACGCAGCGCAATGAGCGCGGCCCGCCAGCGCCACTGGGCGGCGAGCCACGGACGCCCGGGCTAGAGGGCGGCCAGGATCTCCTCGGTGATCTCGGCGGGATCGCGGCCGTCGGTGCGGACCGTGATGGTGGCGACCTCCTCGTACAGCGGCCGCCGCTGCTCGAGCAGGTACTTGAGCGTGGCCCGCGGGTTCACCGCCAGCAGCGGCCGGCCCGTCCCCAGGCCCACCCGGGCCACCGCGTCGGGCAGCTCCACGCTCAGGTAGACGACCGTGTGCTCCCGCAGTAGCTCGCGGGTCGAGGGGGCGAGCACGGCTCCACCCCCGAGCGCCAGCACACCGTCGAAGGTGGACAGCGCCTCGGCGACGGCCGCCCGCTCCATGGCGCGGAACGCCTCCTCACCGTCATCGATGAAGATCTCCGGGATCGGCTTGCCGGCGATCGCCACGATGTCGGCGTCGGTGTCGCGGAACGGCAGGTTCAGCGCGGCGGCCAGCCGCTGCCCGATCGTGGTCTTGCCCGCGCCCGGCGGACCGACGAGGACGACCCGCGGCCGCACGGCGGCGGGCTTGGGCGAATCGCCTGAGCGCTCGGTCATCGGACGTTCAGGCTCTCCAGGTAACCGGCGACGTTCCGGCGCAGCTCGGCCAGGCTGTCGCCGCCGAACTTCTCCATCACCGCCTCGGCCAGCACCAGGGCCAGCATCGCCTCGGCAACCACGGCCGCCGCCGGGACCGCGCAGACGTCGGAGCGCTGGTTGATCGCGGTGGCCGGCTCCCCCGTGGCCACGTCGACCGTCTTCAGTGGACGGTTCAGCGAGGAGATGGGCTTCATGGCCGCGCGCACCCGCAGCGGCTCGCCCGTGGTCATGCCACCCTCGAGCCCGCCGGCCCGGTCGGTCACCCGTTGCACGCGGATGGGCTCGCCCGGGGCCCGCTCCTCCGAGATGGGCACGATCTCGTCGTGGGCCACCGAGCCCCGCGACCGGGCCTGGGTGAACGCATCGCCAATCTCAACACCCTTGATGGCCTGGATGGAGCACAGGGCGGCGGCGATGCGGGCGTCCAGCCGGCGGTCCCACTGCACGTGGCTGCCCAGGCCGGGCGGCAGACCGTACGCCAGCACCTCGACGATCCCGCCCAGGGTGTCGGCGTCCTTGCGCGCCGCGTCGACCTCGGCCACCATCCGGGCCGACGCCTCGGGGTCGAGGCAGCGCATCGGGTCGGCGTCGATGCGCTCGGCGTCCTCCGGCCGGGGCACCACGCCCGGCTTCACGGCGACCGGGCCGAGCTCGACCACGTGCGAGACGATCCGCACGCCCAGGCCCTGGTCCAGCAGCTGCTTGGCGACCACGCCCAAGGCGACCCGGGCCGCGGTCTCCCGGGCGCTGGCCCGCTCCAGGATCGGCCGGGCGTCGGTGTGGCCGTACTTCTGCATGCCGGCCAGGTCGGCGTGCCCGGGGCGGGGGCGGGTCAGCGGCGCGTTACGCGCCTGCCCGGCCAGCACCGCGGGGTCGACCGGGTCGGCCGCCATCACGGTCTGCCACTTGGGCCACTCGGTGTTGCCGACCCGGATCGCCACCGGGCTGCCCAGGGTCAGGCCGTGGCGGATCCCGCCGAGGATCTCCACCTCGTCCTGCTCGAACGTCATCCGGGCGCCCCGGCCGTACCCCAGACGCCGACGGGCCAGGTCCTTCGCCACGTCGGCACTGGTCACGGCGACGCCGGCCGGAATGCCCTCCAGGATGGCCACCAGCGCCGGGCCGTGCGACTCTCCCGCGGTCAGCCAACGCACACTCACGGGTGGCAGTCTGTCACGCCGGCCCGGTCGGTCCCGCGCCCCGGTGGCCCTCAGGTCGCCCGCCCGGGTCGAGCGCCCTCCGGCCGGCGTCAAACGTCACCCGCCCCGGGGTCCCGGGACCGCCCCGATACTGCGGGCCGCCGCCCGGGACCGCGCGTCCCGGTGTCACTCGTCCACGGGGGTGCACTGGTCGAAGGCGAGGAAGCCGCCCTCGCCCACACGCGGCCCGACGCAGATCTGACGCTCGACCCCGGGGGTGGCCAACGGGTCGTGGCGGAAGTCGTGGAAGACCTCCACCCGGTCGAGCGCGTCGCCGCGGTACGTGACCGGCACCGGCCCGCCATCGATCCCCGGGGCGACGATCGTCACCTGGGCCAACCGGCCGGCCTCGATCGCCTCCAGGAAGCAGTCCAGTCGGGCCGGCGTGGGGGACTCACCCTGCCAGAGCAGATCGGTCCCGCAGTCGATCTCGATGGGCTCGTCGCTGGCCGGGGTGATCGCCGTGAGGCCGACGCCGTGACCGTCCAGCCGCAGCAGCCGCAGGACATCCGCCTCGAGGGTGGCGATCGCGACGCCGGACAGGGTGGCCCGTACGGCCGCGTCGACCGGATTGCCCTCGTCGAGGCACGGCCGGTCGTTGGTCACCGCAAACGTGACCTGGTCCCCGGTCACCGTGGCCGTGCCCCGCAGCTCACCGCCGACGCAGCCCGTGGTCGCCCGGAACGAGCCTTCGCGGGCGTCGATGGTCAGCATGGCCGGCATCGGATGGATCGTGCTCATGGCGGTGTCGCCCGCAAAGACGGTGTCGACCAGCCACAGGGTGTTGGCCAGCGGCCGGTCCGGGTCGACGATCTCGCGATCGACCAGGACCATGGTGATCGTCTTGCCCGTGAGCGTGAGCTCGTCGCCGGACAGCCGCAGGGTCGGGCGGCTGGTGAGCAGGTCGGCGACCCACCCGTCCTGCTCCATGAGCCCGCCCGAGCAGGCCATCTCGGTCATGGCCAGGTCGTCGACGATGAGCGTGTCCGACTCCACCCGGGCGGTGCCGCTCATGCTGTTACATCCGGCGTGGGCGCTGATGCGGCCGTCGGACTGGAAGCTCACCGTGATCCGGCTGCCCTCGACGAGGGTCTTGGGCGCGCCGTTCTCCGTGACGGAGGTGGCCACGAACGTCCGCGTGCCCGGCCATCCGTCGCCGAGGGCGCCCGGACCCGCACCGTCTTGCGGAGTCGCGCAAGCCGCTACAACCAGAACCACACCACTGCTGAGGGCGGGGGTCAGCCACCGAGCGAACGCACGCATGACCGTACGGACGCAGCAACCAGGTCGCCCGGTTCCCAAACGTACGGTCGGCGGCCGAATCTAGGCGGCCAGGCCCGGGTTGCGCTCGCGGAACTCCTGCAGGGCCCGCCGGACGATGCCGGAGCGGCCCTCCCGATCCCGCCCGGCGGCCCGGTCCAGCCACTCGATCATCGACGGTGGCAGCCGGACCGTCACCGGCCGCTTGACCGGCTCGCCGTTCTCATCCACCTGCACCATGGGCTGCGTCGCGACCTCAGCCTTGGCCATGAACTCAGTCGCATCGTGGGTCGAGAACCACTCCACGAGCTCGTCGTGCGACATCGTGCTGAAGTCAGGCAGTGCCATCTGCTCCCCTTTCCAGCCAGTCCTTGAACTCGGTTCTCGTCATCGGCCGGGCGAGAGCGACCCGCCACACGAACGAGTCGTCGTTACGAGTGAGCAGCACGAACAAGGCACGCCGCTCGACCGTGACCGAGTAGACGCCAAGCAACTGGCCCCCCCCCGCGTTCCGCCGGTACTGCTACGGCAGATCCGCCTCCAACGCCTCGGCGACCTCAGCCACCGTGACGTTGATCAAACGAGCGGGCGGCTCGCCCTGTGCCGGCATGCGCCAGTGCGGCACAAACACGACTGCGAGTGTATGACGCGTATGACGTCCGTGCGTAGACGTCCGCGACCACGGGCGGGACCGTACGGTCGGCGGTCAGACCCTAAGCCGCCGGCCCGGGCGGCTCACCCGGGCCCAGCCAACCGGCGCGGCGAGAGCGGTGCAGCGCGACCAGCCCCACCACCGCGGTCAGGATCAGGGGCAGGCCGTCGCGCAGCAGGCCGTCCAGCCCGAGCACGGCCCAGCAGAGCAGCGGTTGCCCCACGAGCACGATCACGGTCACGACCCCGGTGAGCCACCGCGCCCAGCGCCGGCCCCGCAGCACGAAGAACGAGGCGAGCGGCACGACCAGCGACACGACCAGGAATAGCGCCGCCCAGATCCCCAGCAGCACGACCATCCGGGGCCAGGGATGGGGGCGATGGTCGCTGACCAGCAGACCCACCCCGACCAGCAGGGGCACGAGCACCAACGGGCCGAGCGAGAGCGCGGCCACCCGGGCGGTGAGCGCCGACGGCGGTACGGGCCGGCGTGCCGGCCGGTGGGCCAGGTGGGCGGCCACGGCCGGCGACCGGTAGAGCAGCCCCACCACCACGCCGCAGAGCAGGGTGAGGACGGCGAGCCCGACCAGCACCTCGACCCCCGGCATCAGGCTGCCGTTGCGCGGCGTGGCCAGGCGGGCCACGGCGAAGACCGTGGTGACGGCCAGGATGAGGCCGAACGGTCGGGCGATCGCCCGGCCGAGCCGGACGGCCCGCAGCAACGCCAGGAACCCGACGACGCGCAGCAGCGCCGAGGCGGTCCGCACACCCAGGCCAGGGCCGGCATCGGTGGCGACCACGAGGTTGATCGCCTCGACCACGACCACGGCGACCGCCGTCAGGGCGATGAGGAGCCGCAGCCGCCGGACGGCGGGCGTCGGTTCGGGCGGCCGCCTCCGGATCAGGGCGTCCCGCAGCGATCCCGAGAAGCCTGGCCGGGCCGGCTCGGACTGGGGCGACCCGGACGACGGCGACTCCGGCGACGGCGACCCGGGCGAGGTCGCGGTGGGCGACCCGGACACGGCTACGACGCCGTACGGGCGGCCGCGGCCGCCTGCAGGGCCTCGCGCATCGCCGCCACCGGGGCCGGTACGCCGGTGAACAGCTCGAACTGGTGCACGGCCTGGGCGAGCAGCAGGTCCAGGCCCGAGACGATGCGGCAGCCGGCCCGCTGGGCCGCCGCGGCCAGCGGTGTGGGCCACGGGTCGTAGACGACGTCGAAGACGACCGTGGTTGGCCGCCAGGCGATCCGGTCGGCGAGCGGGTCGGCTACGCCCTTGGGCACGGTCGAGATCACGGCGTCAGCCTCACCCAGGCCGATGTCGCCCGGGTCGGCCTCCGGCGACGGCCACGGGGCCGCCGCGATGGAGACGCCGAGCGCGGCCGCCACCGGGGCAAGCTCCTCGACCGCGGCCGCCCGGCGGGCGTGGACCGTGACCAGCTCGGCGCCGAGCTGGGCGGCGGCCGCGAGCGCGGCCCGGGCCGTTCCCCCGGCGCCGAGCACGCTGACGCGGGCCAGCGTGTCGACGCCGACCCAGCGCAGGGCGTCGACCATGCCGGGCGCGTCGGTGTTCTCGGCCCACCAGGTCCCGTCGGGACGCCGGACGAGCGTGTTCGCCGCGCCGAGGGCGGCCGCGCGGTCCGAGACCGCGTCGGCCACCGCAAGCGCCACCTCCTTCAGCGGCATGGTCAGCGACAGCCCGACCCACTCCGGCCCGAGACCGGCCACGAACCCGGCCAGCTCCTCCTCGCCGCAGTCGTGGGCGTCGTACGACCAGTCGCTCAGCCCGGCCGCCGCGTACCCGGCGTTGTGGATCACCGGCGACAGCGAGTGGGCGATGGGCCGGCCGAGCACGGCTGCCCGCCGGCCCGGCCCGACCCGACGCGCCGGTGCATCCGCCATCAGCAGTACTGGAGGGGCACGCCGTTCGCGATCGCCCGGGCGATGTTGTTGCAGTGCTCGGCGTACGTGACGGCGAAGGCCGTCGTGCCGTTGTTGTCGATCGCCACGAAGTACACCCAGTCGCCGGGCTCCGGGTTGATCGACGCCGACAGAGCCGCCTTGCCGGGGTTGCTGATCGGCCCGATCGGCATGCCGACGCTGCTGACGCCCGTGTTGTACGGGTTGTTGGTGTCGTCGAGCTGGCCGCCGGTCAGGTTCCCCGAGTGCTGGGTCTGCTGGCCGTTGAGCTCGAGCCAGTAGTTGGCGGTGCTGTCCATGCCCAGGAACATCTCGTGGACGTACGCCCGGTTGTAGATCACCCGCGTGGCCTTGGCGAAGTCCTGCTCCTTGACCTCGACCTGAGCGATCGAGGCGGCGATGAGCAACTCGTACACGCCGACGTCTCGGTCCGCCGCCTGCTCGACCAGACCGAGCTCGTTGGCCACCCTCTTGAACTGATCGACCATCATCTTGAGGATGTCGGTCGCACTGGCCGTCGGGTCGTAGAAGTACGTGTCGGGGAACAGGAATCCCTCGATCGAGGTCGTGGCCGCCGGCTTCCCGTCCCGGCGCGCGTACCACTCCGGGCCGATGCCCAGCGCGGCCGGGTCCTTGATCGCCGCTTCGAACTCCGCCAGCGGAATCCCGGTCTGCTCGGCCAGCAGCTTGATCGTCTGGAGGACCGTCCGACCCTCGGGGATGGTGAACTTGCTCGTCAGGGCGTTCTTCGGATCGATGAGGATCTCGAAGACGACCTTGGCCGGGCTGCCCAACTGGACCTTGTAGGCCCCGGGCTGGATCGACTCGCACTCCATCTTGCGGCTGCTGCAAATGTTCACGAAGGCGGTCCGGCTCTTGATCACCCCCGCCTCGAGGAGGTTGGCCGCGATCACCGAGCCGAAGTCGCCCTGCTCGACCCGGAAGGTCACCTCCTCGCCCATGTCGCCTTCCTCGTAGTCGGCGGCGAGGAACTCCCGGACGCTCTGGTTCTTCTGGAGCTGGACGACGCCCCACCAGCCGCCAGCGCCGACCAGCAGCAGGAGCGACAGCGAGATCACCAGAGCGGTGTAGGACTTGCCCTTCTGACGGCGCTTGCGCTTCTTCTTCCGCCGCTGCTGCTGGGCGCGACCGCGGCGGTTGGGCGGAGCGGGTCGGCGCCGCCGAGGCCGCTCGTCGTCCCAACCTCGCCGAGGCCGGTCCTCGTCCCAGCCCCGCCGGGGCCGGTCCTCTTCCCAGCCGAGGTCAAGGCCATGGTCAAGCATTTCGTCTCCGCGCCGCATCTAGCCATCCCTGCAGGATCTCTACCGCAGCGGCCTGGTCGACGACCGCGCGGCGACGTCTCCCCCGGACGCCACGTTCCGTCAGCCTACGGGTTGCGACCGCCGTGGACATCCTCTCGTCCGTCAGCAAAACGGGCACCGGGGCGACGGCCCGCGCCAGGACCTGCGCATATGACCGTACGTACTCCGCTGCGTAACCTTCCGTACCGCCAAGAGTGACCGGCAGTCCGACGACCACCGCCACCACCTCGTGCTCGGCCACAAGCCGGGCCAGCTGGGCCACGTCCGACGGCACCCAGTTCTCGTCGTCGGGCGGAGGCGCCGACGTGTCCCGCAGCACGGTGGCCAGCGGGGTCGCGAGGATGCCGTCCGGATCGCTGATGGCCACCCCGACCCGCACCTTGCCGACGTCGACGCCCATCCGCCGTCCGCGGCCGGGCTGGCCACGGTCAGGAAGGACGCCTTGTTGTGCATCAGGCGTCAAGAGGGCGTCCTTCCTGACACAAACACCCGCTGAGGACGTCACCGGAGAGCGGCCTCGACCGAGGCGAGCAGGGCGGGAATCTGGTCCTCGCCCACGCCGCCTCCCTGGGCCATCTCCGCGTTACCGCCACCCCGACCTGACAGCGCTCCCTTGACCAGGTCGTTGGCCGAGATGCCCCGCTCCCGGGCGCCCGGGTTGGTGGCGACCACGAGCGTCGCCTTGCCCCCGGACCGGGACGCCACCGCGATCACGGCGGGCCGGTTGGTGAACCGGTTGCGCAGCTCCTGGGCCAGCGTCCGGACGTCGTTGCCGGTCGTGCCCGCCGGCGCCTCGACCGCCACCAGCGCCACGCCGTTCACGTCGACCGCGGCGTCGGCCAGCGCGCTGACGTTGGCCAGGGCAAGCTGCGCCCGCAGCCGCTCGATCTCCTTCTCGGCGTCGCGCAGCGCCGTGATCGTCTGCTCGACCCGGTCGCCGACCTCCTCCGGCCTGACCCGGAACAGCTCGGCCAGCCGCGCGACGAGCACGTGCTCCTTCGCGGCGAACTCCAGCGCGTCGAGCCCGACCAGCGCCTCCACCCGACGCACGCCCGACCCGATCGACGCCTCATTGAGGATCTTCACCAGGCCGAGCTGCCCCGAGCGGCCCACGTGCGTGCCCCCGCACAGCTCGCGGGCGTAGTCGCCCACCTCGACGACCCGCACCTCGTCGCCGTACTTCTCGCCGAACAGGGCCATGGCCCCCATCCGGCGGGCCTCGGCCAGCGAGGTGATGAACGCCCGGACCTCGAGGTCCTCGGTGAGCACCTCGTTGACCTTCTGCTCCACGTCGTGCAGCACGGCGGGCGGCACCGGCGCCGGGGTGTTGAAGTCGAAGCGCAGCCGCCCGGGCGCGTTGAGCGACCCGGCCTGGGTGGCCGATTCGCCCAGGAACAGGCGCATCGTCTGGTGCACCAGGTGGGTCGCGGTGTGCGCCCGGGAGATCGCCTTCCGGCGGGCCACGTCGATCTCGCCGTAGGCCGTCTCGCCAACGCGGACCTCGCCCCGCACGATCCGTCCACGGTGGACGATCAGGCCGGGCAGGACCGACTGGACGTCGGTCACCTCGATCTGTCCACTGGAGACGGTGATGATGCCGGTGTCGGGCTGCTGGCCACCGCCCTCGGCGTAGAACGGGGTGGCGTCGAGCACCACCTCGACCTCGTCGCCCTCGCCCACGACCTCGACCGGCTCCCCGCGGCGGTCGAGCAGGCCGCGCACCCGCGACTCCCGCGCGGTCTCGGTGTAGCCGGTGAACTCCACCGGGCCGCCGGAGTCGAGGATGGCCCGGTAGGAGGACAGGTCGGCGTGGCCGGTCTTGCGCGCGGCCGCGTCGGCCTTGGCCCGCCGCCGCTGCTCGGCCATGAGCTCGCGGAAGCGCTTCTCGTCGACCCCCAGCCCCGCCTCCGCGGCGATCTCCAGCGTGAGGTCGATCGGGAAACCGTACGTGTCGTGCAGCTGGAACGCCTTCTCGCCGGGCAGCTTCTTCTTGCGCGCCTTCTTCGTCTCGGCGATGGCCGCGTCGAGGATCGTCGTGCCCGCCTTCAGCGTCGACAGGAACGCCTCCTCCTCGCCGTAGGCGTACTGCGAGATACGGCCGAACTCTTCGGCGAGCTCGGGGTACGACGGAGCCATGCAGTCGCGCGCCACCGGCAGCAGGTGCGGCAGCGACGGGCCCTCCTGCCAGCCGAGCAGCCGCATGGCCCGGATCGCCCGGCGCAGGATGCGGCGCAGCACGTACCCGCGGCCCTCGTTGCCCGGCACCACGCCGTCGCCGATGAGCATGAGGCTGGAGCGCACGTGGTCGGCGATCAGCCGCAGCCGCACGTCGTCGGGGTGCGACTCGCTGGCCACGTGGCTGGTCGACCCGGCGCCGTACCGCTTGCCGGTCAGCTCCGCCGCCTTGTCCAGGATCGGCCGCACCTCGTCGATCTCGTACATGTTGTCGACACCCTGCAGGATCGCGGCGATCCGCTCCAGACCCATACCGGTGTCGATGTTCTTGGCCGGCAGCTCACGCACGATGTGGAAGTCCTCTTTGGACTTCACATCGGTGATCTCGTACTGCATGAAGACGAGGTTCCAGAACTCCAGGTACCGGTCCTCGTCGACCTCGGGCCCGCCCTCACGCCCGTACTCCGGTCCCCGGTCGTAGTAGATCTCCGAGCACGGGCCGGCCGGGCCGGGAATGCCCATGTGCCAGAAGTTGTCCTTCTTGCCCCGGCGGACGATGCGCTCCTTGGGCAGCCCGGCGATCGTCTGCCACAGCTCGATCGCCTCGTCGTCGTCGAGGTAGACCGTCACCCAGATGCGGTCCGGGTCCAGGCCGAACCCGCCCTTCTTCTGCGGCGTGGTGACCAGCTTCCAGGCGAGGTCGATCGCCCCTTCCTTGAAGTAGTCGCCGAAGGAGAAGTTGCCGTTCATCTGGAAGAACGTGCCGTGGCGGCTGGTCTTGCCGACCTCGTCGATGTCCGGCGTACGGATGCACTTCTGCACGCTGACCGCCCGCGGGTAGGGCGCCGTGGACTGCCCCACGAAGTACGGCACGAACTGCACCATGCCGGCGTTGACGAACAGCAGGTTCGGATCGGGCAGCGGCAGCGGAGCCGACGGGACCACCGTGTGCCCGTTCGTCTCGAAGTGCTTGAGGAACCTGCGCTTGATCTCCGCGGTCCGCATCGCCCGTCGTCCCGTCTCCTACCGAAACTGCCCTACGAACTTCCTGTTGTGTCCTCGACCGACGCGCGTCTTCTGCCGAGACGCCCGCCGGTCGCCCGGAGGTCCCGTCGTCCCTGCCGGCCCGTCGTCCCTACCGGAAGGCCCTCATTGGTCCTACCGGAGGCTCCCATGATCCTCCTACCGGAGGTCACCAGGGTCTCTACCGGTAGGTCCGGTGGTAGCCGTCGAGGTCGTCCCCGTCGGCCGGATCGAGGTCGGTCAGCAGCTCGCCGTTGAGGAACGCCTCGCGGATCTCCGCCTCCCGCTCGGCCATGCCCTCACGGACGTCGGCGACGAAGTCGGTCACCCACTGCCTCGCCCGCTCCGTGAAGTCTTGCACCGAGTCCACCAGTCCGGCCGCTGAGTTCCGGGCCGACTCGGCCAGGCCGGCCGGGCTGTACGCGTGCACCGCCTTGCCGATCTGGCGCGCCACCAGGGCGCCGACGGCCAGGCCTACGCCGAGCCAGAACAGACGCCTCACCGGGCACCACCGGACCGCCGCTGGCGCCGCTCCTGCCGCAGCCGATCCCGGACCTCGGCCTCCTCCTCGGCGGCCCGGCGGCGGGCGGCGGCGCGGCGCAGGCCGAAGCCGAACGCGGCCGCCTTGGCCAGCGGGCTGGCGGCGGCCGACGACAGCACGGTGGTCAGGTTGGCCACGTTCGCGGTCACCTGGGACACGTGGGCGGTGATCGCGTCGAGCCGGGCCAGCTGCAGATTCACCCCGTCGAGGGTCACCTTGGTCTGGCCGAGCGCGGTGTTGACGCTCTCGATCGTGGTGTTGACGTTGTTCAACACGGGTCCGAGCCGGTCATTGAGGTCGTTGAGCGTCTCGGTCGCCGCGTCCACCGTGTGACGCAGGCGCAGCAGGGGAACCGCGACCGCGGCGCACACCAGGAGGAACGCGATGGCCGCGATCAGGGCGGCTACCTCGGCCAGGGACACGCCGCACCCCCTCTCGACTGGGTTGGCCCTCTCAGGCTGGGCTGAATCGCATTGGGTCGACTCCCACCGCGGGCTCGGACGTGAGCACGGTGGCGTGCTGAGACTACCGGCCGCGCCGAACGGGATCGTGACGGGATGCCACAAACTACGCGGTAGCCGATCGGCGACCCCCGCCGGAGCGCGCCCGGTGCCGTCACTCGACGCCGGGCGGCGGTTGGTAGCTGACGGCGTTCGAGATGAACATGGTGACGATCGCCTTGGGGCAGACCGGCCGGGTGGGGCTCGGCTCGGCGGTCGGCGTAGCGCCCGGGATCGCCGGACGCGGGGCGGGCTCCTCGCACAGGGGCTCCCGCACGCGCATCACCATCACGAACTCGTCCTTCTGCCAGCAGGTGATCACGCTTTCGTCGGCGGCCCGCTGGCAGGCCCCCTCGTACCGGCGCCAGCCGGCGTCCAACAGCGCCTGGGCGTACGCACCCTGCGTCTCGGTGACGTCGCGCTCCGAGTGCCACGACCGCTGCCGGGTGAGGCACTTCGGGATGCACCATCGGGTGCCGTCGTCGTGGTCGTCGTCGTACTCGTACCTGGCCCACTCGGGCAGGTTGAGCGCGTCGAGCCCCGAGAAGATCGGGTCCTGGGCCAGCGACTGCGTGGACAGGTAGACGGGGTAGGCGGCCAGCAGCAGGAGAACGACAAGCGTCAACGTAATGGCCTTCAGCTGCTGCTGGATCTTCATGTGCCGGCGCAGCTCGGCCCGCCGGATCATGCCGGTGGTGACCATCGCCTCGACCGGCATGGCCGGACCCGGGCCGACCGGGCCGGGAGCGCTCGGCGGCCCGGCCGGGCCGCCCGGGCCCAGAACCGGTGGGGCTGGCGGGGCGCCCGGTCCCGGAACGGGCGGAGCGGGCGGGCCGGCCGGTCCCGGAACGGGCGGTTCCGGCGGCCCGGCGGGCCGGGGAGCGTCCGGGCGCGGGGCGGTCGGGCGTACGGCGCCGGGACGCGCCTCGCCCGGACGGAGGTCGGCGGTGCGGGGCTCGCCCGGACGGAGGTCGAGCGGGCGAGGCTCCGGGCGCGCGGGCGGTGCTGGCTCAGGGGGCGCGGGTCGGCCCGCGGGCGGCCGCGGCGGGGCCGGGGGCGGGCCGGCCTTGGCCGCCGGCAGCTCCCCGGTCAGGTCCGACCAGTCGATCATCGGCTGCGGGGACGTCGTGCGGGTCGGCGGCGCCGGAGGCACCGGCGGTGGCGGCGGCGGCGCGGGCGGGGTGCGGCGCAGGCCGAGCCGGCCGCCCGACGGGGTTGCCGGCGACGACGGCGTGGCGGACGACGGGCCGTCCGGCTCCGTGGGTGAGCCCGGGCCGGCGGGCGTGCCCGGCATGCGGCGGGTTGGACGGGCGGCCGGGCCACTGCCCGGGGCGGGCGTCGCCGGACCGGCGGGGCCCCGGGAGCCGGCACCGGTCGGTGGCTCCTCCACCCGCAGCGTCCGGCGGACCCGGCCGCCGAACGGGTCCGAACGGTCCCGGTCCCCACGCAGGTCGGCGAGCCAGTCGAGGTCCTCGTCGGTCGGACCTTCTTCGCCTTTGCCCCGGCCGCGTCGCCGCTTGTCGGAGTCGTCGCCCTTGTCGCGCGCCACCGCCGCTCTCCTAGCCCTCGCTCACCGCTGTCCCTGGCTGCTCGGCTCGCACGCTCGCCGCTGAGCCAGCATGCTCGGCTCGCACGCTCGCCGCTGAACCCGAATGCTCGGCTCGCACGCTCGCCGCTGAACCCGAATGCTCGGCTCGCACGCTCGCCGCTGAACCCGAATGCTCGGCTCGCAAGCTCGCCGAGGTGTACGACGATCGGACCACCGTACGCAACCGCGCCACCCGTTCCTGCAGGGCCCGCTCCGAGCCGTGTCCGGTGGGACGGTAGTACTCGCGGTCGGCCACGTCATCCGGGGCGTAGCGCTGCGGCACCACCCCCCGCGGGTCGTCGTGGGGGTAGCGGTAGCCCTCGCCGTGGCCCAGGCCCCGGGCCCCGGGGTAGTGGGCGTCTCGCAGGTGACGCGGGATCGGCCCGCCCCGGCCGGCCCGTACGTCGGCCATGGCCTCGTCGATCGCCACAATCACCGCGTTGGACTTCGGGGCGGTGGCGAGATGGATCGCCGCCTGGGCCAGGTTGAGCCGGGCCTCGGGCAGCCCCACGTACTCCACGGCGTGGGCCGCGGCGGTCGCCGTGACCAGCGCGGTCGGGTCGGCCAGGCCCACGTCCTCGCTGGCGAAGATCACCATGCGGCGGGCGATGAACCGGGGGTCCTCGCCGGCCACGAGCATCCGAGCCAGGTAGTGCAGGGCGGCGTCCACATCGGAGCCACGGAGGCTCTTGATGAACGCGCTCACCACGTCGTAGTGCTGGTCGCCGTCGCGGTCGTACCGCAGCGCGGTCCGGTCCAGCGCCGCCTCGGCGATGGCCAAGTCGATCTCCGTCGCCCCTTGGGCGACCGCCCCGGCCGCGGCCGCCTCGAGTGCGGTGAGCGCCTTGCGGACGTCGCCGCCGGCCAGCCGGACGATGTGGTCCTCCGCGTCAGGGGCCAGGGTGACCCGACCGCCCAGCCCGCGCGGGTCGACCAGCGCCCGGCGCAGCAGGGTCCGGACGGCCCCGTCGTCCAAGGGTTGCAGCGTCAACAGCACGCAGCGCGACAACAGCGGGGAGATAACCGAAAAGTACGGGTTCTCGGTGGTCGCGGCGAGGAGGGTGACCGTACCGTCCTCGACCGCCCCGAGCAGGCTGTCCTGCTGCGTCTTCGAAAAGCGGTGGACCTCGTCGATAAAGAGCACCGTGGCCTCGCCGCCGGTGCGCCGGATGCGCCGGGCCTCGTCGATCACAGCCCGGACGTCCTTGACCCCGGCGGTCAGGGCCGAGAGCGCCACGAAGCGGCGGCCGGCCGCCCGCGCCACGAGGTAGGCGATCGTCGTCTTGCCCGTGCCGGGCGGCCCCCACAGGATCACCGACGGCAACGACCCCGCCCCAGCCTCGCCCGTCCGCGGCTCGACCAGGCGACGCAGCGGTGCCCCCGGCGCCAGCAGCTTCTCCTGCCCCACGAGCTCGTCGACGGACTCGGGGCGCATCCGGACCGCCAACGGCGCGTCCGGCCCGACCGGCGTGATCCCCGGGACCTGTCCGGTTCCCGACCGTACCGCCGGATCGGCCGGCGGCCGGGACGCTGTGGTCGGCCTGTCCGGGAGCACGAAAAGCGCGTCGGAGTCCATCGTCAGCGACCCTACCGCCCCGAACCCACCGGATGCCCGACGCGACGCCGGGGGCCGGATCGTCACCGAGACCGGCCCTCCGTCACCAACACGGGCCTCGTCCTGGAACACGGGTGTCGCGGAGCACCGGTATGGTCTGCATCTCAACATTGAGGTCCGTATCGAGGCCGGGTCTGGGCCCCGGTCCCCAACCTGGAGAGCAGTGTCCGCCATGAACAGTCCGGAGCAGCACAATCCGGAACAGCCCAAAGACCCGTGGCAGCCTGTCACCCCGCCCGCCCAGTCCGGGCCGGCCGGGCTGCCCGACCCGGCTGCCGAACCGCCGGCCGGGTCAGCCGCACCGGGGCCGAGCAACCCGCCTCCACCGGTCGACCCCTACACCCCGCCCGCGGGCCCGTTCGCGTCGCCCCAGGGCTCGACACCGCAGGGCCCGTCCGGATCACCGCAGGGCCCGTCCGCTCCGCCGCCGTACGCTCCTCCGCCGCCGGCCCCACCCGGCTCGTACGGCCCGCCCGCGAGCGCGCCGCCGGCGCCCCCAGGTCCGTACGGTCCCCCACCCGGGCCCTACAGCCCGCCCGTGAGCGCCCCACCCGGCCCGTTCGGTCAACCCGTGAGCGCCCCACCCGGCGCGTACGGACAGCCCGTGAGCGCCCCACCCGGCGCGTACGGACAGCCCGTGAGCGCCCCACCCGGCGCGTACGGACAGCCCGTGAGCGCGCCGACCGGCGCGTACGGTCAACCGCCGGCACAGCCCCCGTACGGGACCCCGGTCAGCGCCCCACCCGGCGCCTACGGGCAGCCCACGGTGAACTGGCCGGCGGGCCCCACCCCACCGCAGCCCTCGCGGACCGGGCGGACCGTCGCCATCGTTCTCGGCGTGACCGTGCCCCTGGTCCTGATCGTGTGCGTCGTGGCCGGGCTGCTCATCCCCCGGGTCCTGAACAACCAGGCCGGCCCGGGCTCGACCGCCGCCCCCAACCCGACCGAGGAGGGGCCGGTCGTCCCCGCGGTCGGGGACTGCTGGGTCGCGTTCCTCGTCCCGAGCCCGTTCTACGAGAGCGCGGAAGAGGCCGAGCGGGTCTCGTGCGACGAGGAGCACATGCTCGAGACCATCGCCGTCGGTGACCTGACCGACGCCGCCTCGCCGCCGGACGAGTACTCGGACGAGGCCCGCGAGATCTACCGCGGGTGCGAGCAGACCGCGCAGGAGTTCCTCGGCGCGCCGTGGCGCTCGACCTACACCTGGCTGGTGCTGGCGGTGCCGAGCCGCGCGGCCTGGCGCGACGGGGCGCGCTGGTACCGGTGCGACCTGACCGTCAACCGCGCCTACTACCAGACCCGGCCGGCCCGCACGACCGGCAGCCTGCGCGGCAACGCCGAACCCATCACCTGCCTGACCTGGCTCGCCACCGACGCCAGCCTCATGGACATCGATCCCATCGACTGCAACGAGGCTCACGAGGGCGAACTGGCCGGTGTCTACCCGGTGCCCTCGGGGGCGGACTTCAGCGACACCGATGCCCTGACGAGGTTGTTCGACGACATGTGCACGGACGTCGTGGAGGAGTTCCTGGGCGTCTCCCGCATCCCCAACGAGCTCAGCTTCTGGTTCAGCTGGCCGAACGAGGACGACCTCGAGCAGTGGGTGCTGTGCCTGGTGTCCGCCGACGAGAACAACCGGGCCTTCGTGGGGAGCCTGCGCGGCATCGGCACAGGCCCCATCCCGTTCGTCTGAACCCTGGTCGCCTGAGACCGCAAAAGCCCGGAGCGGATGACGTCCATTGTGGACGGCTCGGTCCGGCCCGCTAGCCCGGCATCGTCCACAGCGGACATCCGAGCGACAACGCCCGGGGCAGGGTGTCGACCCCGGCCCCGGGCGTTCGGCTCAGGCGCTTGGGTGTCGGCGCGGCCCGTGTCGATTCAGACCTTGGGCTTGGCGTCGACACCGGCCTCCCGGCGCTGCTCGGCGGTGATCGGGGTGGGCGCGCCGGTGAGCGGGTCGAGGCCGTTGCGGGTCTTGGGGAAGGCGATCACCTCGCGGATCGAGTCGGCCCCGGCCAGCAGCATGCAGACCCGGTCCCAGCCGAACGCGATACCGCCGTGCGGCGGAGGCCCGTACCGGAACGCCTCCAGCAGGAAGCCGAACTTGTCGGACGCCTCCTCCGGCGTGATGCCGAGCAGGTTGAACACCCGCCGCTGCACGTCGGCCCGGTGGATACGGATGGAGCCGCCGCCGATCTCGTTGCCGTTGCAGACGATGTCGTACGCCTGGGCGAGCGCCTCCCCCGGCGCCTCCTCGAACCGGTCGATCCACTCGTCGGTGGGCGAGGTGAACGGGTGGTGCAGCGACGTCCACGCACCCGGAATCGGGTGACCGGCGCCGTCGGTGGCCGGCTCGAACATCGGCGCGTCCACGACCCAGCAGAACGCCCACGCCGCCGGGTCGACCAGGCCGACCCGGCGGGCGATCTCGACCCGGGCCGCCCCGAGCAGTTCCTGCGCCTCGCGGCGGTCGGCCGACGCGGCGAAGAAGACCGCATCGCCCGGTTTGGCCCCGACCGCGTCGGCCAGCCCGTTCAGGTGGTCGGGCGAGAGGTTCTTGGCGACCGGCCCGCGCGGCTCACCGGAGTCCGCCGCGAACACCACGTAGGCCAGGCCCTTGGCGCCGCGCGCCTTCGCCCAGTCCTGCCAGGCGTCGAGCTCCTTGCGCGTCTGCGCCGCCCCGCCCGGCATCACCACCGCCCCGACGTACCCGCCGGCGGCCAGCGCGCTGGCGAACACGCGGAACTCGGTGCCGGCGAAGTACTCGGTCAGGTCGACCAGCTCCAGGCCGTACCGCAGATCGGGCTTGTCGGTGCCGTACCGGGCCATCGCCTCGTGCCAGGTCAGGCGCGGGATCGGCCGGGGCACCTCGTACCCGGCCAACTCACCCCACAGCCGCGCGATGATCTCTTCGGCCAGCTCGATCACGTCGTCCTGCGTCACGAAGGACATCTCGATATCGAGCTGGGTAAACTCCGGCTGGCGGTCGGCCCGGAAGTCCTCGTCCCGGTAGCAGCGCGCGATCTGGTAGTAGCGCTCCATGCCGGCGACCATGAGCAGCTGCTTGAACAGCTGGGGCGACTGCGGCAGCGCGTACCAGGTGCCCGGCTGCAGCCGCACCGGCACGAGGAAGTCGCGGGCCCCCTCCGGCGTGGACCGGGTCAGGGTCGGCGTCTCAATCTCGTAGAAGTCACGGGCGTGCAGCACCTCGCGGGCGATCTGGTTGGCCCGGGAACGCAGCTTCAGGGCTCGGGCGGGGCCCGAGCGCCGCAGGTCCAGGTAGCGGTACTTCAGCCGGACGTCGTCGCCCGCGTCCACCCGGTCCTCGATCGGCAGGGGCAGCGGCGCCGACTCGGAGAGCACCTGCAGCGAGCTGGCCACGACCTCGACCTCGCCCGTGGGCAGCTCCGGGTTCTCGTTGCCCTCGGGCCGCCGGGTCACCTCGCCCGTGATCGTGATGCAGTACTCGTTGCGCAGCGCGTGGGCCAGCTCCACACCGGCGGCGTCCAGGCCGTCCTCGTTCCCCGACGCCGCCCGCAACACGACCTGCACGACGCCCGAGTCGTCGCGCAGATCGATGAAGGTCACCCCACCGTGATCCCGGCGGCGAGCCACCCAACCGGCCAGCGTCACCCAGGTCCCCGCGTCGGCAGCCCGCAGCCGCCCAGCTGCCGCTCTGCCGCTTCGCGGCTTGGTCCGCTCCTCGCTTCGCTGCGGTGCTCCCGCGCGCTCGCCGGGACTATGCGTACGAATCACAGGCGGCATTCTTCCAGTCCCGGCCCGCGCGCCCGCGAAACGGGGTAGGAACCTGGGTAGGTCTACCGCTGGCACGGGGGGTTGGAATGCCCGAATACGAACAGACCGGCACGATCATGGCGGATGCGGACACGCTGTTCGAGTACCTGTCCGACATTGAGCGCCTGCCCGAGTACCTGCCGGTCATCACCGAGGCCGAGCAGCCCGGGCCGGACATGGCCGCCGTCACCACCGACATCCACGGCACCGAGCAGCACGCGCAGGGCTGGGTGCGCGTCGACGGCCTCGACCGCCGAATGGAGTGGGGCATGCCCGGCAGCACCTACCACGGCTGGCTGCAGGTCGAGCCCGACGACACGGGTGAGGGCAGCGTCCTCACCATCCACGTGGTGCAGGACCACCCCAGCGACGCCGACGACGACCTGCTGGAGGCCATCGAGAACATCCGCCAGCTCGCCGACGCCGGCGAGATCTAGCGAAGGCCGTACGCGGCCGGGGGCGCGGTCGGTCACCCGCCGCCGGCCACTCACCCGAGCGGACGCCCGGGCGGGTCCGGGTGCCCCCGCGCCGCCGGTCAGGGACGAGACAGGTCGTCTTCGCAGAGGAGCGCCGGCACGCCTGCCAGCACCGCGCGAGCGTGCTGGCGGGCGGCGTTGAACTCGTACCAGGGATCGGGCTCGTACAGGTCCTGTCGCAGCGGTCGCAGCGCGCAGGCCCGCTGGGCCGGCGGCAGGCGGAGCAGCTCGTCCACCGCGTCGGCGGACAACCCGCGCAGGAATGTGACGTCCACGGCCCGGTCGTTCTCGAGCCGGGCGTCGATGGTCGTCCGGGCCATGAGCGCCTCCGGGTTGATCGCGACCAGGGCGAGCAGCACGCCCACGCCGACCGCGGCCGTGGCCCGAGGCAGCCAGGCGCCGCGCAGCCGGATGCCGGCGATGATCAACAACAGGAACACCAGGCCCAGGAACACCTCGCCGGTGAAGCTCAGCAGGCGCAGCCAGGTGAATCCATAGGCATCGACATAGAGAAGCATGCGCCTCAGCGCCGACGTCACGATCACCATGGTGAGCAGGCACAGCAGGCCGCCCATGAGCCGGATCAGGAACCGCTGGGTGCGCGTCTGGCGGCGGATCAGGCCACCGAGCCCGGCGGCCAGCGCGAGCGAGATCACGGTGACCGCGCAGAGCTGGCCGAACCCGCTGCGCGCGTAGTCGGCGTAGTCGGGCCCGCCCTCGCCGAGAACGTAGTCGTGCCCGCCGAAGAGCACGTTGACCTGGACCACCACGAACACGGCGAACAGCAGGTTGACCACGCCCACGGGGAGCAACCACTCCAGGCCGCCCCGAGGACCCGAACCCTCCGCCGGGACCCGGTTCGGCCGCGGACCCCGGTAGGCGTAGTGCGCTGCCGCGAGGCTCAGGAAGGCGACCACCACCGCGCCCATGACCAACCGGAACTCCAGCTCGGGCAGCTGCCGAACCCACGAGTCGAGCACGTTGGCGAAGATCGGGTCGGCGTCGCGCAGCAGCGGAACCAGGATCAACAGCAGCAGCACCGAGACGCCGATCGCGCCGGCCACCCGCGCTACGGTGTCCGCCCCGACCCGACGGCCCAACCGGTACGTGACCAGCCACCGGGCGCCACCCGCCGCGCCGGGGAGCAGCAGGAACCCGCTGAACAGGACCGAGGACCAGGTACGCCCGCCGACCAGGGCGTACGACGCCAGGCCGAGCGCGGCGAGCAGGCAGAGCACCAGCAGCACGCCCGACGCCCGGATGGCGGGCACCGCCACGAGGACCAGCGCCGCGGCGGCCGCGGCCCACCGCCAGATCCGGTCCCCCCGGGTGGGCGGGGTCGTCCGCCTGACCCACGGGGGCGTCGCCGGGCCGGGCACAGGCGGGCCGGGGGTGGGCGCCCCTCCCGTGGGCGCCGACGCTGCGGGCGTCGTGGCAACGGGCGCCGGTGCGGCGGGCGTCGTCGCTGCGGGCGTCGTCGCTGCGGGCGTCGTCGCTGCGGGCGTCGTCGAGGTGGGCGCCGACGTCGCGGAGGCCGGTACGGCCGGCGCCTCCGAACCCGCCGCCGCCGGCGTCGTCGCTGAAGCAGGCGTCGTCACTAAGGCAGCCGGCGTCGCGGACGTGGCCGGCCCGGCTGACGTCGGCGACTCAGCTGCCGTGGTCGGCCCAGCTGACGTGGTCGGCGCAACTGCCGGGGTCGACGCGGTCCCGGCCTCGCCCGCAGACGCCCCGGAACCCGAGGCGCCCCCGGGCGAAACCGCGGGCGTTGGCGTGGCCCCGCTCGGCGCCGAGGACGGCTGGAGCCGCCCCCGCACCGTACGCGCCGCGACCGCCACCCCCAGCGCGGCCAGGGCGCTGATGAACCAGCCGATCCCTACCGAATTCACCGGCAGCGCGGCTGCCCCCACAACGATCGCCACGGCCAACGCCACGACCACACGGACCACGGGACCCTCCTGCCACGTGCCTGTGCCGTGGGGACCGTACCAACTCGGCCCCGACCTGAACCGTCCCCGCGCAGTCGGAACTCAGGCCGCCCACAGGCAGGGCTCAGGCTCGGCCCGGGCACCACCGCCGGTTGGCTAGCCGGTCGCCTCGGGCGGTCGGATCACCGACAGCGGCGGCCACCCGCCCGGGCCGGCCGGCGCCGCCCGCCCGGGATCGCGGGGAACGACCCGGTGCACGCTGAAGAGAACGACCGCCATCATCAGATAGGCCGCCCCGGCCACCACGAGCACGCTGCCCACGTACCCCAGCCGCAGCATGGCAGGCGCCATCCACTCGACCGGATCGGTCATGCGCTCCGCGACGAAGAGCACCACGGTCAGCCCCATGGCCACCAGACCCGTACCCAGGGCGGCCGACGTCACCAGCGACCAGCCGGCCCGGTCGCGCCGCACGACCACCGCGGTCGGACGCTGGGTGAGGACGAGCACCAGCCCGGCCGCCGCGGCCCAGCCGCCGACGACGAGGTACGCGGCGACCACGTCGCTGGGTCGGTGCCACCCCGACGCGAGCGTGGCCACCCCCACCACGGCCGCGTACGTGGCCCCGATCAGGCTCACCACGCCCCGGGCTCGCGGCGGTAGCACGAGCGTGAGCCCGATGGCGAAGGCCGCGGCCGCGGTGGCGTGCCCGCTGGGCAGGCTGTTGCCGGCGTACGCCCGGTCGGGGTCCACCCCGAGGTACGGGCGGTCGATCACCTGTTTGAGCACGTACGTGGTAGCCGACGCGCCCACCACGATCGCGGCGGACATCACCGCCAAGGTGAACCGGCGCCGGGCCAGGGCCACGACCAGGATGACGACCAGGATCAGCCCGACCGACGCCGTGGAGATGGCGCCCAGGGCCGCGTCCAGCGGCTGGTCGAGGGTGCGGCGGAGAAAGCTGTTGCCATAGAGCGCCACCGTGTCGAGCATCTGCCCGCGGATGGTGCGCACCGACACCCACGCCACCGCCCCGAACAGGACCACGTTGACCAGCCAGAGCGTGCCGAGCCACGCCACAGTCGCCTGCCTACTGCCGCGCCGCACCGGCCCACTGTAGTAAGCCGACCGACCGCCCGGGCCACCGTCGTCGTATGGGCCACCGTCGTTCGGGGCCGCATCGCCCGAGCCGGCACCGACCGGGCCGGCTGGGTAGCCATTGTCAGCGCGCTGGTCACCACGCATCGAGGTTGAGCAGGAACGGGTTCGTGCGGCGCTCGCGGCCGATCGTCGTGGCCGGCCCGTGGCCCGGCAGCACCATGATCGCGTCGTCCAGGGGCAGGATCTTGTCGCGCAGGCTGCGGCGCATCGCCTCGGCCGAACCACCCGGCAGGTCGGTGCGGCCGATCGACCCGGCGAACAGCACGTCCCCCGACAGGCAAATCTCGTCGCCGCCCCGCAACCGGTCGGGCACCATCGGGGCGTCCAGATTCGACGCCGCCCCGGCCAGGCGGAACAGCACCGAGCCACCGGTGTGCCCGGGCGCGTGGTCCACGCGGATCTCAAGACCCGCCACCGTGATCGTGTCCCCGTCGGGCAGCAGGGCCACGTCCTCGGGCGGGGTGTACGGCAGACGGCCCCCGAACAGCCCGAGGATCCCGGCCGACAGCCACTTCTCCGGGTCGGCCACCATCTCGGTGTCGCCGGGATGCACGTACGCCGTGACCCCGTGCTTGTCCCCGACCGGCGCCACCGAGAAGCAGTGGTCGAGGTGCCCGTGGGTGAGCAGCACCGCGGCCGGGCTCAGGTTCTCGGCCTCGAGCACCTCCTCCAGCGCCGGAACCACCCCGATGCCCGGATCCACGATCAGGCAGGGCTGACCGCGCCCGGCCGCCACCACGTAGCAATTGGTGTCAAAGGCCGAGGCCACGACCGCTCTGACCAGCACGTTGTGCTCCTTAGGGATGGACAGGCACGACTGTGTAGGGTTCGATGTCGGGCGAGCAGCCTCGCGCACCGTGCCGACTCGCGTACCCCGTACACTCTGCCGAGTCTGCGCCGTGGATTCGACACCCGGGGCGAGGCTGATCGCGGCACCGCCGCAGATCCACACACCCGCGCAACGGGTGCCCTGCGGACACCGCACCCAGCCGGGTGCCCTGCGACAGAGTCGGAGGAAGCGTAGTGGGTTCGAAGAGCAACCGGGCGCGCCGGCTGGAGCGGGCGCGCGCGGAGCGTCGAATGGCGCGGCTCGCCGCGGCGCAGCGCCGGCGGCGCCGGATCCAGGCCGCCATCGGGGGCACGCTCGCCCTGATCGTGCTCGCGCTCGGCACCACCTGGCTGCTGGGCGGGTTCGACAAGAAGCCCGAGCAGATCACGCTGCCCACCTGCAGCTGGACCAGCCGGGCCATCACCGAGGGGGTCGAGGACACCGGCCTGCCGCCGTCGGACCCGCCGACCACCGGCATCAAGACGCTGGTGATCGAGACGAACCGCGGCACCATCGAGGTGGTCGTCGACATCGCCAGCGCCCGCTGCGCCGCCGCCAGCCTGGACTTCCTCGCCTCGCGCGGGTTCTACAACGACACCCGGTGCCACAAGCTCGACACCACGCTCTACACCCTCACGTGCGGGAGCAAGAACGGCACCGACAACAGCAGCGTGAACTACCAGTTCCCGACCGAGGGCCTGCCCCGGCCCGTCCTCGGTCAGGTCTCCCCCGCACCCACCGACCCGGCGGCCGACACGCAGAGCTACTACCTGCGGGGCGCGCTCGTGATGACCAACGTGGACGTCAACGCGGTCGGGTCGCAGTTCATGATCGTGTACCAGGACGGCACCGCGCTGCCGAACGAGTACACCCAGGTCGGCACGGTCACCGCGGGCCTTGAGCTGGTGGAGCAGATCGCGGCCGCCGGCGCGGTCGACGAGAACGGGGAGCCGACCGCCGTCGGCAACCCCGTCGAGGACCTCATCATCACCGCGATCCGCGTCCAGAACGACCCGTTGACGGAGCCGACCCCGAGCGAGTCGGCCGACGAGTCCCCCACGGACGCCCCCAGCGAGTCGCCCACCACCTCGAGCGAGGCGACGCCCAGCGCCTCCTAACGACCCGCCCCGACGAAAGGTCTGACAGCTGTGAGCACGAGGAGCGAGGAGCGGTGAGCTCGTCACGCGAGAGCCGGCAGCGGGCCGCGGCCCGGGCCCGGCTGGAACGGCAGATGGCGGCCCGACGGGAAGCGGCCCGGCGGCGGCGTCGGCTTCAGGCCCGAATCGCCGGTGGTGTCGCCAGCGTGGTGCTGCTCGGCGCCATCGTCTGGATCGTCGTGGCCGTGACCTCCGACGAGCCCGACCAGGCCCCGACCCCGGTCGCGTCGGACGAGGGCTGGCCCTGCTCCTACGAGGAGGCCTTCCCCCAGCCCAGCGCCGAGCCGACCCCAGCCGACGACCCGTCCGCCACCGGCGACCCGGCCGACCCGTCCGCCTCCCCCGAGTCCGGGGAGGAGCCCACGCCGACCCCGTCGCTGCCCGAGGGCATCCAGGACGTCGGCTTCCCGATCTCCGAGCCGCCGCGGTCCGGGTTCCAGGTGTTCACGTTCGAGACGAACCTCGGCACGATCGAGGTCGAGGCGGACCTGTCCAAGACGCCCTGCACCGCCAACAGCATCGCCTACCTGGCCAACCAGGGCTTCTACGACAACACGTCGTGCCACCGGCTCGTGCCCGACATCTACGCCCTGCAGTGCGGCGACCCGAGCGGCACCGGACGCGGTGGACCGAACTACCGGTTCGCCGACGAGAACCTGCCGCTGGGCCAGCTGCCGGCCTACCACGAGGGCGACGTGGCCATGGCCAACGCGGGCCCGGACACCAACGGGTCGCAGTTCTTCTTCGTGTACGGCGTGAACGCGCTGCCCGGCAACTACACGCTGTGGGGCAAGGTCATCTCCGGCATGGACGTCATCAAGCAGGTGGCCGCGGGCGGCGTCGTCGAGGGCTCGGAGGAACTCGACGGCGGTCCGCACCCCACGGTCCAGCTGACCTTCACCAAGGTCACGGCCGGCCCGGTCACGCCGGCCTCGGTCTACACGCCGACGCCCACCCCGTCGGAGTCGGCGGACGCGTCGGCCGAGCCGTCGCCGGCCGACAGCTGACGACCTCGCCGATCCAGACAGTCGCTACCCAGCCCGGTGAGCCCACGGCCTGCCCGTGGGTCACCGGGCTGGTTGGCTTTCCGGGTCACCTGAGCCTCGGGCCGGTCGAACTCGCAGGGGTCACCAAGCCCGCCGGTGCCTGGGCTCACCGGGGCTCGCTGGACCACGGGACCAGCCGGGGTCACTGGGCGCGGGCGCGCGGCAAGGCGTTGTCGGCGTTGGAGGTCACCCGGTACGCGTCGTAGACGCCGTCTATCTTGCGGACGGCCGCCAGCAGGTGCCCCAGGTGCTTGGGGTCGGCCATCTCGAACGTGAACCGGGACAGCGCCACCCGGTCCCGGGTAGTGGTGACCGACGCCGAGAGAATGTTGACCCGCTCGTCGGAGAGCACCCGGGTGACGTCGGCGAGCAGCTTGTGCCGGTCCAGCGCCTCGACCTGGATGGCCACGAGGAACATCGAGGCCGCCGTGGGCTTCCACTCCACCTGGACCACCCGCTCCGGCTGGCGGTGCAGGTCCTTGGCGTTGCTGCAGTCCTCCCGGTGCACGCTCACGCTGCCGCCCCGGGTGGTGAAGCCGAAGATGGCGTCGCCCGGAACCGGGGTGCAGCACCGGGCCAGCTTGATCCAGATGTCGCTCTCGCCCAGCACCACCACGCCCGGGTCGTAGCCGGGCGGGACGGGCCGCCGCTTGCGGGTGGGCGTCTCCGCCTCGGCGATGTCCTCGGAGGCGCCCTCCACCCCGCCGATGCTGGCGACCAGCCTGGCCACCACCGACTGGGCCGAGATCTGGTTCTCACCCACGGCCGCGAACAGCGACGCCACGTCGGGCAGGTGCAGCTCGCGGGCGATGATCGTCAGCGAGTCGGAGGTCAGCATCCGCTGCAGGGGCAGGCCCTGCTTGCGCATGGCCCGGGCGATGGCCTCCTTGCCCTGCTCGATCGCGCCCTCGCGCCGCTCCTTGTTGAAGTACTGGCGGATCTTCGTCCGGGCCCGGGGCGACTGGACGAAGCCCAGCCAGTCCTGCGACGGCCCGGCGCTCTCCGACTTGGAGGTGAAGATCTCCACCACGTCGCCGTTGTTGAGGCGCGACTCCAGCGGCACGAGCTTGCCGTTGACCTTGGCGCCGATGCAGCGGTGGCCGACCTCGGTGTGCACCGCGTACGCGAAGTCGACCGGGGTGGAGTTCTTCGGCAGCGCGATGACGTCGCCCTTGGGGGTGAAGACGTACACCTCCTCGGACGAGAGGTCGAACCGCAGCGCGTCCAGGAACTCCGCCGGGTCGGCCGCCTCCCGCTGCCAGTCCAGCAGCTGCCGCAGCCAGGTCATCTCGTCGATCTGGGTCGGCGGACCGACGACGGCGTTCTTGTTCTCCTTGTACCGCCAGTGCGCGGCGATGCCGTACTCGGCCGTCCGGTGCATCGCGTGGGTGCGGATCTGCATCTCCACGGGCTTGCCGGTCGGCCCGATCACCGTCGTGTGCAGCGACTGGTACATATTGAACTTCGGCATCGCGATGTAGTCCTTGAACCGGCCCGGAACCGGCTGCCAGTTCGCGTGGATGATGCCGAGCGCGGCGTAACAGTCGCGGACGGTCTCGACGAGGATGCGCACGCCCACGAGGTCGTAGATCTCGGTGAAGTCCCGACCCCGGGCGATCATCTTCTGGTAGATCGAGTAGAGGTGCTTGGGCCGGCCCATCACCTCGGCCTTGATCTTGGCGGCGCGCAGGTCGGCCTCGACCTTCTGCGTCACCTGCCGGACCAGGCTGTCCCGCTGCGGAGCGTGCTCCTGGACCAGGCGCTCGATCTCCTCGTAGCGCTTCGGCCACAGGGCGGCGAAGGCCAGATCCTCCAGCTCCCACTTGATGGTGTTCATGCCCAGGCGGTGGGCGAGCGGAGCGAGGATCTCCAGGGTTTCGCGGGCCTTCTGCTCCCGCTTCTCCTGCGGCAGGAACTTCAGCGTCCGCATGTTGTGCAGCCGGTCGGCCAGCTTGATGACCAGGACACGGGGGTCCTTGGCCATCGCCACGACCATCTTCCGGATGGTCTCGGCCTTGGCCGCGTCGCCGAGCTTGACCCGGTCGAGCTTGGTCACGCCGTCGACGAGCAGGGCGATCTCCGGGGTGAAGTCCGACCGCATCTGCTCGAGCGTGTACCCGGTGTCCTCGACCGTGTCGTGCAGCAGCGCGGCCGCCAGCGTCACCGTGTCCATGCCGATGTCGGCCAGGATCTGGGCCACCGCGAGCGGGTGCGTGATGTACGGGTCGCCGGACCGGCGGAACTGCCCCGCGTGCAGGCGGTCGGCCGTGTCGTACGCCCGCTGCAGCAGCCGGACGTCGGCCTTGGGATGGGTGGCGCGGTGGGTCGCGATCAGCGGCCCGAGCACCTCGGCGAACTCGGGCGGCGACTGCCACGGCGCGTTGAACCGCGCCAACCGGGCCCGCACGCGCCGACCCGTCGGGGTGCGGGTGAAGGTGGCGGCCAGCCCGCCCTCGGGGTGCGAGGTACTCGGAGCCGGGCTGGTCGGGGCAGGACTGGTGGGACTCTGGCTGGTCAGGCTGGACGCGACCTCCGCTGGCCGCGAACCGTTCTCCCGTCCAGGCAACGGCTGCGCCACCGCGAGCTCCTCGTGGCGCGCCCCAGTTTGCGGGATCCCGTCCCGCTGTGCGGAGACGTCGTTGGGCACCGGCCGCTCCTTACGCTCCTAGAGACGCAATGGTAGCCGCTGCGCCCTTGCACCACGGGTCACACACCGGCTGCCGGCTGGCCGACCGGGCCAGCCGCCAAACGGACACGTGAGCCGGATCACACGGTGAGCCACGTTCCGCCGGTGAGCCGGGTGCCGGGTCAGACGGTGAGCAGGGCGTGCACGGGCCGTCCCGCCAGGCGCACCCGCCCGGACAGGAAGGACAGCTCCAGCAGCACGGTCAGCCCGATGGCCGATCCCCCGGCCCGTTCGACGAGATCGAGGGCCGCCGCCGCCGTCCCGCCGGTGGCGAGCACGTCGTCGACCACGAGCACCCGCTGCCCGGAAAGGAACGCGTCGGCGTGCACCTCCAGGGTGGCCGACCCGTACTCCAGGTCGTACGACGCGGAGTGCGTGGCCCGCGGCAGCTTGCCGGCCTTGCGGACCGGCACCACGCCCGCGCCGGTCGCGTAGGCCACCGCGGCCGCGACCAGGAAGCCCCGGGCCTCGATGCCGACCACGACGTCGAACCCGGACGGCCAGCTCGCCACGATCGCGTCGGTGACCTGCCGGAAGGCCGGCCCGTCGGCGAAGAGCGGGCTCAGGTCCTTGAAGACGATCCCCTCGCGCGGGAAGCCCGGCACATCGATGGTGTGACGGGCCACGATCTCGGCGACCTGCGGACCGCTGTCGCCCGCGGCCACGACCCCGCTCGTGCTCTGCGCGCTCACCGCGTACCCCCTAACCGGCCGAGCCGCCCGGGCCGCCCTTCCGCTGACCCAGCCGACCCTCACCGACCGAGCCGGCCCTACCGACCGCGCCGACCTCTACCGACGTCGTCCACGCGCCCCACCGGGACGGGCCCCGGACCGGCCGCCGGACTTGCCGCCACCCGCGGGCCGCTTGCGCGCGGTCGGCCGGGCACCGGGCCGCGGCGCCGCCCCGGCCAGCTCCGCCTCCGCTTCCACCTCGGCCTCCGGCTCGACGCTGCTCGGGGCGGCCGACCGCACCGGAGCGCTCTTGGAGGGCGCCTTCGCCGGGCGCGCCGGCCGCCCACCGGCGGCCCGCCGCTGCAGCACGCGCATCTTGTGCTGCTTGAACCGCGGCTCGGCCTCCTTGAGGTCGACCAGCACCGGGGTGGCGAAGAAGATCGACGAGTACACCGCGGTCAACATACCGATGAACAGGACCAGGCCGAGGTCCTTGAGCGTGCCCGCGCCCAGCAGGCCGGCCCCGATGAAGAGCAGGCCGCCCACCGGCAGCAGCGCCACCACCGAGGTGTTGATCGACCGCATGAGGGTCTGGTTGACGGCCAGGTTCGCGGCCTCACCGTAGGTCCGGTTCGGGTTGGCCGTGATGCCCCGCGTGTTCTCGCGCACCTTGTCGAACACGACGACCGTGTCGTAGAGCGCGAAGCCGAGGATGGTCAGGAAGCCGATGACGGTCGACGGCGTCACCTCGAAGCCGACGGCCAGGTAGACCGCCGCCGTCAGCAGCAGGCTCTGCAGCAGACCGGCGAGGGCGGCCACCGCCATCTTCCACTCGCGGAACACGAGGCTGAGGTAGACCACCACCAGCACGAGGAAGACCAGCGCGCCGATGACGGCCTGCCGGGTCACCGAGGCGCCCCAGGTCCCGCTCACCGAGGCCTCGGCGATGGCGTCCGGGGCGATCGCGAACCGCTCCGCGATCGCGGTGCGGATCTCGGTCGCCTTGACTGCGGCCTGGGAGGCGTCCTCGTCCAGCAGCGTGGTCTTGACCAAGTACGACTCGCGGCCGTCCGTGCCGCCGATGCGCTGGGCCGAGACGACCTCGGCGTCGTAGCCCGCGACCGCCTCCTCGACCGTCTCGCGGACGTCCTCGAGCGTGCCCACGCTGGCCGGGACCGTGAAGCTGTTGCCACCGCGGAACTCGATGCCCCAGTTGAACGGGCGGACGAACAGGGTCACGATGCCGGCGAGCAGGATCACGGCGGCGATCGAGTACCAGATCTTGCGCCGGCCGACGACCTCGATGCCCGCCTCGCCGCTGTAGAGCCGGCTGGCGAGGTCGCGCAGCCCGTGCTGCTTGGCCGGGGTCTCCTCGGCACCCGCCACGGCGGTGGCCTCGTTCTCGGTCATCTCAGGCCTCCTTGGTCCGCGTCCGACCGCCGTCCGCCTTACCGTGCGCCACGATCCGGCCCAGCCCGCTTACGCGCGGCGAGAGGAAGGCCGGAGTCCGGGCGAGCATGGTCATCATCGGGTGCCGGAACAGGAACACGATGATCAGGTCAAGCAGCGTCGCCAGACCCAGCGCGAACGCGAAGCCCCGCACGGCGCTCGTACCCAGGATGTAGAGCACCACGGCGGCCATGATCGTCACCGCGTTCGCCGTGATGATCGTGCGGCGCGCCCGGGTCCAGGCCCGGTTCACCGCGGCCCGGGGCGACCGTCCCTCGCGGATCTCGTCCTTGAGTCGCTCGAAGTAGATGACGAACGAGTCGGCCGCCACACCGAGCGAGACGATGAAGCCCGCGATACCGGCCAGCGACAGGGCGAACCCGATGCCCCGGCCCAGCAGCACCAGCATGCCGAAGGTGAGCAGCGCCGACAGCACCAGGCTCAGCATGATCACCGAGCCGAGAAGCCGGTAGTAGAAGAACGCGTACAGCACCACCAGGCCCATGCCGATGGCCGCGGCCAGCAGACCGGCCCGCAGGTAGTCGCTGCCCAGCGTGGCCGTCACGGTGTCGAGCGAGGCGGTCTCGAACGACACCGGCAGGGCACCGTACTTGAGCTGGGTCGCCAGCGTCTGCGCGCTCGCCTTGGTGAAGTCGCCGGTGATCGTCGACTCGGTGAACAGCACGCCCTGGATCGCCGGAGCGGTCACGATCTCGTTGTCGAGCACGGCCGCCACCATGCAGACGTTGCGGCTGCCGTCCTCCGAGATCTGCGTGGCGATGCAGTTCGGGTTCTCGGGCACCCCGGACGTCCCGGCACCGGAGCCCCAGACGTCGCCCGCGTTCTCCCACGCCTCCCGGGTCAGCTCGCCCCACAGGTCCGACCCGGACGGCCGGCCGTCGCGGCCCGAGGTGCTGAACCGCAGGTTGACCTGCCAGTCGGCCAGACCGGTCTGCGGGTTGATGACCGCCTGGGCGTCGGCGAGGTCGCGGCCCTCGACCTTGGCCACGTCGAGCAGGTACTTGTAGCCGCCGCTCTCCTCACACGCCACGGCCCGCTGGTTCGGGTCGACGATCGAGCCGACCGGCCGGGCGTTGAGCTTCTGGCACCCGATCTGCGGCACGACGTACTGGATGTTGTACGGCAGCACCGCGATCTCGGCCGGCGTGAGGTCGCGGAACGCCTCCAGCTTCTCCATGAGCTCGGCGTTGCCGGTGACCAGGGTCGACGACGCGCCACCCTGCGCCACCTGAGCCAGGTCGATCTCGTCGGCCGCCGTGTACGCGTCACCGAGCTTGGCCTTGACCTCGTCCAGTGTGGGCAGCGCCTCGTTGGTCGGGCTCGGGGCCGGCGTGGCGGTCGGCTGGCCGCCCTCGCCCGACTCGTCCGTGGCGCTCTCGCTCGGGCTGGGCTCCGGGCTCGCCTCGTCCTCACCCGACTCGGTGCTCTCGGCGGACTCCGTGCCCTCACCCGACTCCGTGCCCTCATCGGACTCCTCGCCCGACTCGGCCTCCTCGGTCGCGGCCGGCGGCCGGGCGTTGGGGTTGTCGATGATCCACGCGAGCACCTTGCGGAAGCGCATCTCCGCCGTCTGGCCCACCTCGCGCAGCCCGTCGTCGCTCTGGCCGGGCACGGCGACGACGATCTTGTCGTTGCCCAGCACGTAGACCTCGGCCTCGGTGACGCCGCGCGCGTTGACCCGCTCCTCGATGATCCGCCGGGCCTGCTCCAGCCGGCTGGCGTCGGGCGCACTGCCGTCCGGGGTGCGGGCCTGCAGAACCATCTGCGTGCCGCCGGCAAGGTCGATGGCGAGCCGGGGCGCGAACCTGTCCCGCAACGATCCGCTGCCGGTGCCCAGCACCAGCGCGTAGAGGATGATGAAGATCGCTGCGAGCGCGAACAGGTACCGCGACGGGCGCATCTGGCCCGAGGAGGGTGGTGCCACGGTGGTCAGTCTCCCGTAGGTGTGAGCAGCCGGTGCCACGCTGCACCGGTACCGGAGGACGGCGGCCGCAGCCGAGTGGGGACGGGCGCGGCCCTAACGAGTATGGACGCTGGTCCGGATCTCGGCGAGCCCGAGGTATCCGAGTACGTCAGTGTCCGGTCAGCTCCGCGTCGATCCGTCGGCGTCGGACTCCCCGGTGGTCTCCCCGGCCGGCTCGTCGGTCTTTGTGATCACCCGGTCGATCGCCGCTCGGGCGTACCGCAGCTCGACGCCGGGGGCTGCCTGAATGGTGACGGTGTCGGTGTCGGTCGCCACGATCGTGCCGTAGAGCCCGCCGACCGTGCGGATCTCGTCGCCCGGCGCCAGGCGGGCCTGCAGCTCGAGCTGCTCGCGCCGACGCTTGTTGCTCGGTCGGATGAGCAGGAAGTACATCAACGCGATGAGCAGGATGATCGGCAGGAAGCCGAGGATGCCGCCGAAGGCACCGCCCTCGGGCTGCTGTTCCGCGAAAAGCACGTGGTGAACCTTCCGTGTCGCCCGCCGCCGACCTGATCGTGGTACCCCCGGACCAGGTCAGGGCGCGTGATTCGAGTTACCTGATGCCCGGCGGTCGGCCCGCCGAGGGGGTACAGACCGCCGGAGTCTAGTGGGTGGAGCTGGGTGGCTGACGGGCTGGTGGCGAGACGGTCGTCGCAGCCGCAGACGTCAGCGACGGCCGTACGACCCCGCGCCACCCGCTCGCGGGTCCTGGTGAGACCGGCCCCGCTCGAAGGTCCTGGTTGAACCTCAGAAGGTCGTGGTCGAACCTCAAAGATCCTGGTCGAACCTCAAAGGTCCTGGTTGAACAGGTCCGGTATCGGTGTGGCACCGTCCCCCATGCTATCCGCCCGGCCGGACCCGGCCCGAGGCAGACGCTCGAGGAAGGTGAGGCGGTCGGGTGGGGTGAGGCCCAGGTGACGCCAGGCCGCGGCCGTGGCGACGCGGCCGCGCGGCGTACGGGCGAGCAGGCCGGCCCGCACCAGGAAGGGCTCACACACCTCCTCCACCGTGTCCGGCTGCTCCCCCACGGCCACGGCCAGGGTCGACAGGCCGACGGGTCCGCCGCCGAAGGAGCGCACCAACGCGTTGAGCACCGCCTTGTCCAGCCGGTCCAGACCGAGTTCGTCCACGTCGTAGACCTTCAGCGCCGCCCGGGCGTTGGCCGCGTTCACCACCCCGTCGGCCCGCACCTCGGCGTAGTCCTGCACCCGGCGCAGCAGCCGGTTCGCGATGCGCGGGGTGCCGCGGGACCGCCGGGCGATCTCAGCCGCGCCGTCGTCGGTGAGCTTCACCCCGAGGATGCGGGCCGACCGCCGCAGCAGCAGGTCCAGCTCGTGGGGCTCGTAGAACTCCAGGTGCCCGACGAACCCGAACCGGTCCCGCATCGGCCCGGTGAGCAGGCCGGCCCGCGTGGTCGCGCCGACCAACGTGAACGGCTCGACGTCGATCGGGATGGCCGTGGCGCCCGGCCCCTTTCCCACGATCACGTCGACCCGGAAGTCCTCCATGGCGCTGTACAGCAGCTCTTCGGCCGGACGCGCCATGCGGTGGATCTCGTCGATGAACAGCACGTCGCCTGGCGCCAGGCTCGTGAGGACGGCCGCGAGGTCGCCCGACCGCTCGATGGCCGGGCCGGAGGTGATGCGCAGCCCGGTCCCCAGCTCGGCCGCGATGATCATGGCGAGCGTGGTCTTCCCGAGACCGGGCGAACCGGACAGCAGGATGTGCTCGGGCGGTCGGCCCCGCCGCATCGCCCCCTGGAGCAGCAGCTCGAGCTGCTCGCGCACCCGGTCCTGGGCGATGAACTCCGACAGCCGCCGGGGGCGCAGCGTCGCCTCGGCCTCCCGCTCGTCCTCGAGGGCCACAGGCGTGACGAGCTCGTGGCCGATCTCGCCGGGACCGATCTCGTCGGCGGTCACCGGGTCCGCCCGAGAACCTGGATCGCCCGCTTGAGCAGCACCGGGACCGCCGGGGCCGGCTCGCCGCCCAGTTCGGCGGAGACGACGCTGACCGCCTGGTCGGCCTGGCTGGCGCTCCAGCCGAGACCGATGAGGGCCTGCCGCACCTGGTCGGCCCACGAGACCCCGGCGACGGGCAGCGACATGGACTCGCCGGTCGCGGCGGTGACCACCGCACCCACCCGGTCGCGCAGCTCGAGCACCAGGCGCTCCGCGCCCTTCTTGCCGATGCCCGGCACCCGCGTGAGCGTGGGGATGTCCCCGGTCGCGATCGCCTTGCGCAGCACGTCCGGCGGGTGGACAGCCAGCATCGCCTGGGCCAGCCGCGGCCCCACGCCGCTGGCCGTCTGCAGCAGCTCGAACAGGCCGCGGGCGTCGTCGTCGGCGAAGCCGTAGAGGGTCAGCGAGTCCTCCCGCACGACCAGGCTGGTCGCCAGCCGGGTCTCCTCGCCCACGCGCAGGTTGGCCAGCGTCCCGGGCGTACAGACCACCGACAGGCCGACGCCGCCCACCTCGACCACCGCGCTGTCCGGCCCGATCGCCGCGACGCGGCCCCGCACGCTCGCGATCATGCTGTTGCTCCTCTCACCGCGGCCGCGGCCCGGGCCGCCTCGATCCGGGCCTGCGTGCCGCCCCGCCAGACGTGACAGATGGCCAGGGCCAGCGCGTCGGCGGCGTCGGCCGGCTTCGGGCTGACCGACAGGCGCAGCAGCCGGGTGACCATGGTCGTCACCTGGGCCTTGTCGGCCTGACCGGAGCCGGTCACGGCGGCCTTGACCTCACTCGGGGTGTAGGTCCGCACGGGCAGGCCGGCCCGCGCGGCCGCGAGCACGGCCACGGCCCCGGCCTGGGCCGTGCCCATGACCGTGCGCACGTTGTGCTGGCTGAAGACCCGCTCCACCGCGACCTCATCAGGCCGGTGCTCGGCGATCAGGCTGGTCAGCGCCTCGTCGAGCGCGAGCAGCCGGGCCGCCAGATCCGTGTTCGGATCGGTGCGGACCACCTCGTACGCCACCAGCTGGCACCGCCGGCCGGGCTGCCCCTCGACGACGCCGACGCCACAACGGGTCAGGCCCGGGTCGACTCCGAGCACCCGCATGGTCACCTCCGCCCGTCCGGCCGGCCCGGCGCGATCACCGTGGGTCGGTACAGACGTTCTAGCGCATACCGCGGCGAACGCCGCGCCCGACACGCGGGGGCGGGCCGACTTCCTCGGCGGGTTCGGCGACCGGGCGGTCGTGGTGGGGGTTGGACCGCCGCGGCAGGGTGAGCATGACCACCACCGTGGCCGCGGAGGCGACCACCGCCGAGCCCACGGCGGCCCAGTGCATCGCGGTGACGAAGGCCTGGTTGGCCGCCTCGATGAGGCCGGCCGCCTCCGGCCCCGCGGTGGCGGCCACCCCGTACGCCCCGGAGATCGACTCGGCCGCCTCGCGCCGGTCCGGCTCGGCCAGCCCGTCGAGCGCGTCGCTCACGCCCCGGCGATAGACGGCCGACAGCACCGCCCCGAGCACCGCCACCCCGAGCGCCCCGCCGACCTGGCGGAAAGTGTTGCTCACGGCCGAGCCCACGCCGGCCCGCTGCGGCGGAAGCGACGACATGATCGACTCGGTGCTGGGCGGCACCACGTGCGCCATGCCCGTGCCCTGCAGGAAGGTGAGCGCGAGCAGCACCCCCACCGGGGTGGTCACCTCGATGAACGCGTAGCCAGCGAGCGCGATGGTGACCAGCGACAGCCCGACGGTGCAGACGGCGCGGGGACCGAACCGGCGCACCATGGCGGCGCTGCGCGGGGCGAAGACCAGCTGGGCCACCGCGAACGGGGTCATGAGCAGCCCGGCCTGCAGCGGCGAGAAGCCCCGCACCAGCTGCAGGTAGAACGTGAGGAAGAACAGCGTGCCCATCCCGGCGAAGAAGGCCAGGCCGATGGCCGCGATCGCCGCCGAGAACCGGGCGTCGGAGAACAGGCCGATGTCCAGCGAAGGCTGCTCGGTGCGCCGCTCGTGCCACACGAACCCGGTCAGCAGGACCACGCCGGCCGCCAGGGCGAGCCAGACCACGGGCCGCCCGAACCCGTGCTCACCGGCGTCGATGATGCCGTAGACCAGCGAGAGCAGGCCGGCCACCGAGAGCAGGACCCCGGCCACGTCGAGGCGACGCGGCGCCGGGTCGCGCGACTCGGGCACCAGCAGGAGGACGAGCACCACGCCGACCGTGATGATCGGTACGTTGATCAGGAAGACGGAGCCCCACCAGAAGTGCTCCAGCAGCGTCCCGCCGGTCAGCGGACCGATGGCTATGCCGAGGCCGACCGCGCTCGCCCAGACCCCGATCGCCCGACCCCGCTCGACCGGATCGAAGACATTCGAAATGATGGCCAGGGTGGAGGGCATGATGCCCGCCGCGCCCACCCCCATGAGGGCCCGCGCCCCGATGAGCTGGGCCGGGGTCTGGGCGTAGGCCGAGACCAGGGAGGCCAGGCCGAACAGGACCAGTCCAGCTAGCAGCACCCGCCGCCGGCCGTACCGGTCGCCCAGCACCCCGGCGGCGAAGAGCAGTCCGGCGAAGACCAGCGTGTAGGAGTTGATGGCCCACTCGAGCTGGGCCTGGCTGGCGCCGAGACCGACCACGGGGTCGGCGATGGTCCGCAACGCCACGTTGAGGACGGTGTTGTCGAGCACCACCACGAGCAGCGTGACCACCAGCACCGCGAGGATGGTCCAGCGTCGGGGGTGCCCGTGCTCGGCCCGGGCCGTCACGTCTGCGCGAATCAGGTTCGTCCCCTGACCCTCACGCCCGCGACCGGGCCCGCAGGATCTCGGCCACGTCGGCCTGGGTGAGCGCGGTCTGGTCGGCCGAGCCCGCGTTCACGATCACGCCCGCGGCTCCCATCGCCCCGACGAGGTCGAACAGCCCCGGCCCGTCGACTGGCGCCACCTCGGCCAGCGGGCGCGCGGCCTCGGGCAGGCTCGCCACGAACTCGGCGGTCCGGTCACTGGCGGTGAAGCAGACCGCCACCGTGCCCTCGATCTCGGGCAGGAACACCCGGGCCGGCGCCATCGTGTCCCGGTCGATGAGCAGGTGGTAGCGGTGCGCGAGCAGGTCGGCCACCGGCACGGGGCCGTTGCCCCAGCTGGCCAGGGCCCGCTCCACCGCGATGGCCGTGGCCCAGCCGGCCGCGATCTCGAACCCGCCCGCCTCGATGTACCACTGGTGCTCCCGCGGCGAGCCCGGGTTCACGAACAGCGACGACAGGCTCGGGTCGAGGCACTGCAGCAGGGTCACCCCCGGCACCGGGCCGCCGTAGTCGCCGCTGATGGCGGCCTCGCCGCGGGCGACCGCCTCCGGGTCGGTGAACACGTTGAGCGTCGTCTGCGGCCCCCGGTCGGGGAACGGGATGGTCTGTTCAAACTCGGACTGACCCCACGCCTGGCGCGCGTACGCAACCGGCACCCACCAGCCATCATGTGCGGCCAGCGACCGCATCACATGATCGACATCGGCCGAGGTCGCGGACTCGCCCCGCTGGGAGAAGGCCACCAGCGCGGCAATGGCCGCGTTCTCGCCCGCCCCCGTGGGCGCCGGCAATACTGCCGACCATCCGTCCGACGACACGTTACCGATCCTCCCGCCGAGCCCGGTCCGACCGCAAGACAGCTGTCGGGAGTCCCTCTGTCGGCAGAGGAACTCAGCCCACCGCCTCCATCACCTCGTCCGAGACGTCGAAGTTGGCGTAGACGTTCTGCACGTCGTCGGAGTCCTCGATGGCCTCGATCAGCTTGAAGATCTTCCGGGCGCCCTCCTCGTCGAGCGGGACGGTCACGCTCGGCACGAAGGACACCTCAGCCGACTCGTAGTCGATCCCCGCCTGCTGCAGCGCGGTGCGCACGGGAACCAGCTGGCTGGGCTCGGTGATCACCTCGAACGACTCGCCCAGGTCGTTGACCTCCTCGGCCCCGGCGTCGAGCACCGCCATGAGCACGTCGTCCTCGGTGAGTGTGCCGGCCTTGGGGACGATCACCACGCCCTTGCGGGAGAACAGGTACGAGACCGAGCCGGCCTCGGCGAGCGAGCCACCGTTGCGGGTCAGCGCCGTCCGGACATCGGTGGCGGCCCGGTTGCGGTTGTCGGTGAGGCACTCGATCAACATGGCCACACCGTTGGGCCCGTACCCCTCGTACATGATCGTCTGGTACTCGGCCCCGCCGGCCTCCTGGCCGGAGCCGCGCCGGATCGCCCGCTCGATGTTCTCGTTGGGCACCGAGTTCTTCTTGGCCTTTTGAATCGCGTCGTACAGAGTCGGGTTACCGGCCGGGTCACCGCCGCCCGTACGCGCCGCGACCTCGATGTTCTTGATCAACCGAGCAAAGAGCTTGCCCCGGCGAGCATCGATGACCGCCTTCTTGTGCTTGGTGGTCGCCCATTTCGAGTGGCCGGCCATCGTCCCCTCTCCAACTCCGCCCCGGCCACGCGAAAGGTGCGCAGAGGGGCTTGTTACCGTCGCGCTCCAGCCGCCATCGCCACGAAGAACCGGTGGACCCGAAGGTCCCCGGTCAATTCGGGGTGGAAGGCGGTGGCGAGCAGATTGCCCTGTCGAACGGCGACGATTCTACCGGCCGCAGGGCCCTGACTGACCCGACCCAGCACCGCCACGCCGTCGCCGACCCGCTCCACCCAGGGGGCGCGGATGAACACCGCCTCGAACGGTCCGCCCTCGACCCCGTCGATGTCCACCGGCGCCTCGAAGGAGTCGACCTGCCGGCCGAAGGCGTTGCGCCGGACGACCATGTCGATGCCGCCGAAGCCGCGCTGGTCGGGCCGCCCGTCCAGGATCTGGTTGGCCAGCATGATCATTCCGGCGCACGAGCCGTACACCGCCTTGCCGTCGGCGACGAACCGGCGCACCGGCTCGAACAGGTCGAACTCGTCGGCGAGCCGGGCGATCGTGGTCGACTCCCCGCCCGGAATGATCAACCCGGCGAGGTCCTCGAGCTCGGCGGGCCGGCGTACCGGGCGACCCACCCCGCCCGCCGCCGCCACGGCACGCAGGTGCTCGCGGACGTCACCCTGCAAGGCCAGTACGCCGATCACCGGCGGATGCTCCGGTCCTGACGTCACGGATCAAGCCTATGCGTTCGTCGAAGCCACGCCCCGGCCACCGCCGGACCCACGCCGATGCCCGCCGGACGGGGCGGTCGGCGCCCGGTCCGAGGGGCCACCGGACGAGCGCCCTACGTCGCCGGTCGGGACTCGCGCACCACGCCCAGGCCGACCCGGGCGAGCACCTGCGGAATGTTCCGGACGGCGTCGCGGTCCTTCTCCCGCTCATCCTCGGTGAGCTTCTCCCACCTGACGAGCATGGGGTGGTGCCGGCGCCGGTCGTCGCGGACCGCGGCGTAACGCCAGCCGGCCCGACGGCGCTCCGCCATCCACCGCCGGTGCTCCATCTGGGCCAGCCGCTCCACCTCGGTCGGTGTGAACGCGAACGGCTCGGCCGGCGCCGGGGCGATGCGCGCGCCCACCGCGGCGAGCTTGCTGGGAATCGCCCGAGCCTGGTCGCGGTTGGCTTCCTGCATGTCGGGCGTCAGCTGCGACCACGACGGGCCGCCAGGGGCAAATCGGGCCAGGTAGTTCTCGTGGATGGCCTCGGCCAGGCGCTCGAGCGTTGTCTCATCGAACGTCATAACCCCGAGGCTAGCCAGCCGGCGCCACCGCCTGGGCCGGCACGGACGCGGGGGTGGGCGCCAGGCGCACGATCTGCAGGCCGAACTCGGCCAGCACCTCCCCGAACTCGGCCGGGATGGCCGCGACCGCGTCCCGGTCGCGCTGCCGGGACTGCTCCGACAGGTCCTCCCAGGGCACGAGGTCGGGGTGGATGCGGCGGGTGTCGTCCCGCTGGGGGCCGTACCGCCAGCGGTGCTTGCGGCGATTCGCCATCCAGCGCTCGTGCTCCAGCCGGGCGAGGACCTCGATCTCCTCATCGGTGAGCGCGAACGGCGGGTTGCGGTCCGACCGCGGGGCCACGGTCGCCCCGATGCGGCGCAGCTTCACCGCCAGGTGGCACGCCTGCTCGTAGTTGTTGTCCCGGAAGTCGTCCCGCAGCTCGGCCCACGGTCGCAGCGCCAGCGTAGAGCCGAGCTGCCGGCCCTTGGCCAGCTCGTTGCGCAGATACCGCTCGTGCACCACCTCGGCGAGCTGCCAGAAGATGTCCCGGTCCCGCACCACCTCGGGCGCGCCGAGGTCGGCCACGTTGGCGACCACGAGCCGCCCCTCGAGGTCGTCGAGCAGCCCGCCTGTGCGGAACGCCTCGGCGTGCCGGGCGAGCTGGCTCAGGCGGACCACCAGCGACCCCGGACCGCCGTGCCACAGCGGCACCGCGGCGAGCGCCGTGCGCAGGGCGACCTGCTCGTCCTCGTAGCAGATGTACGCCCGATGGGGCCGACCGATGACCGGCTGGTCGCGCAGGACGGCGGTGGGGTCGGTCGTGTCGATCGGCGTGAGGTGGCAGTGCCGGTCGACGACCACCCAGCGCTCGCGCAGGCGCGCCGCGATCGCGGAGGCGGACGCGTCCACCAGCACCACCTCGACCCGGCCTTCCCCTCGACCGGGCGTGTCCCGCCACCGCCGGGCCACCTCGACCACGATCGCCTGGCCGAAGGCGCCGGCGCCGGCCACGAGGATCCGCGGCGGCTCCCCGGCCGGGAACGACTCCTGGGCCACGTGCGCGCGGGCCGCCGCCTCGTCCATCGTGAAGAACTCGACGAGCTGGCCCGCCTCGGTCATGAACCGCCGGGCCCGCAACCCGATGACCAGCTCGGGGTCGGTGACGTGGACGAGGATTCGCGTCCGCCGGGCCCGGCGGGCGGAGACGGCCGCGAGCGCCGTGGCCACGTTGGCCGCCACGTCCTCCCGGTCGTCCCCGAGCGCGTAGACCGCGTCGGCGCGCCGGATGCCCACGGCCCGCAGCGCCTGGGGCGAGACCAGGTCGCCGGTGGCGAACTCGTACACGGCCTTGTCGCTCAGCCGACGCTTGGCCTCGGCCACCGCCCGGGCCTCGGCCGTGTCCCCGACCACGAGCGCGAACCCGCGTCGGGTGAGGCGGCGCACCAGCAGGGTGGTCCGGACGATCTCGATGATCGTGACCACCGCACCGGTGAGGATGACCGGCGCGACCACGCGCGCGATCTTCAGCACCAGCGGGACCGGCGTGCCGTCGGTGGCGGTGAACTCGAGGACGAACAGCTGGAGGGCGTAGTACGCCAGGTCCCACCCGTCCTCACCGGGCACGCTGCCGGGTGGTCGGTACTGCCAGTACCCCCACAGCCCGAGGCCGTAGACGAGCAGCAGGAACGGCGAGGCCCACAGCACGCCCTGCAGGCGCGAGGGGGTGTCGTACGACGGCGACTGCGGCGATCGGGGCCGGGCTTCGGTGGGCAGCGTCATCTCCGTCTTCCGTCCAGCGGCGGGCGACCCACCGGTCCGGGACGCCTCGGCTCAGCATGCCGCCCCGGCGCCCGGCGTCACATCGGACGTCCGGCCAGCGGTACCCGGACCCCACCCCACCGGCCGCGCCACCGATGGCCGCGCTGGCGAGACGGGCTACCAGCCGCGCTCGGCCAGACGGTGCGGCACGGGGATGGTGTCGGCCGAGATGCCGACCATCGCCTCGCCCAACCCGCGGGACACCTTGGCAATCACGTCCGGGTCATCGTAGAACGTCGTCGCTTTGACGATCGCCGCTGCCCGCTTGGCGGGATCGCCGGACTTGAAGATGCCCGAGCCCACGAAGACGCCGTCGGCTCCGAGCTGCATCATCATGGCCGCGTCGGCCGGGGTGGCGATGCCGCCGGCCGTGAAGAGGACCACCGGCAGCTTGCCCGTCTCAGCCACCTCGCGCACCAGCTCGTACGGCGCCCCCAGTTCCTTGGCCGCGACGTACAGCTCCTCGTGGCTCATCGAGGACAGTCGACGGATCTCGGCCCGGATCTTGCGCATGTGGGTCGTCGCGTTGGAGACGTCGCCGGTGCCGGCCTCGCCCTTGGAGCGGATCATGGCGGCGCCCTCGTTGATGCGCCGCAGGGCCTCGCCCAGGTTGGTGGCGCCGCAGACGAACGGCACCGTGAAGGCCCACTTGTCGATGTGGTGCTCGTAGTCGGCCGGCGTGAGCACCTCCGACTCGTCGATGTAGTCGACGCCGATCGCCTGGAGCACCTGGGCCTCGACGAAGTGCCCGATGCGGACCTTGGCCATCACCGGGATCGAGACCGCGTCCATGATGCTGGCGATCATCTCCGGGTCGGACATCCGGGCCACCCCACCGTGGGCTCGGATGTCGGCCGGCACCCGCTCCAGCGCCATGACGGCGACGGCGCCGGCGTCCTCGGCGATCTTCGCCTGCTCGGGCGTGACCACGTCCATGATCACGCCACCCTTGAGCATCTCGGCCATGCCGCGCTTGACCCGGGCGGTACCGGTCGCGGGGGCGGTGGCCGGCGCGGCACCCTGCTCAGGGCCACTCTCAGCGGCGGTGACGGGCTGCTCGGACATGATGGGCTCCCGACGGAGAATCGGCTCGAACGCGGTCCTTATGGTACGCCGGCAGCGGCCGCCGACCGCAGTCCACCGACGATCGCGTGGTATGTCCCGCACCACGGCCCGGTCCTTACCGACGCGGCCGCCGCACCGGACGTACGCCTCCGGCCGGCGCCGCTCGGACCGAAGGTACGCCCCGCCCCCGCGGCGCCCGACGGCCTCACGTCGTCCCAGATGTACCGAAGCCGCTCACGTTCACAATGGGTATCCGCAAGATCATCCCGTTACGATCCGGGGTCATGTGGGTCGTCGTGACGGTCGTGACCGTGGTCGTGGCGGTTGCGACCTACGTGACCTGGGTCGCGACCCGGGTGGATCGCCTCCACGCGCGGGTCCAGGCCGCCCGTGCCGCGCTCGACGCCCAGTCCGAGCGCCGGGCGAACGCCGCCGCCCAGCTCGGCGAGCGGGAGAACTTCACCGAGGCGTTGGCCGCGGCCCAGGCGGTCCGGGCCGCCAGCCCCGAGGAGCGGGCCGAGGCCGAGAACCGCCTGACCCGGGCGCTGCGGCTCGCCGCCGACAAGTTCGGCCCCGAGGTGCTGATTGAGGTGGCCGAGGCGAGCCGCCGGCTGGCCCTGGCCCGACAGCTGCACTCGGACCTGGTCCGTGACGCGCGGGCCGTCCGGCAGCGCCCCCTGGTCCGGATGCTGAGGCTGGCCCGCCGCCACCCGCGACCGGAGTTCTTCGACATCGACGACCCCACGCTGGAGCCGTAGGGTTCGGCCCGACACGCCCCCCCGCCTGAAAGCCGAAGGCCGGGCCTACCGCCAGCGCAGGCGGACGGGCAGGACCGGCGTACGCGTCCGCGCCCGCGGCTGCGACCGGACCGGGCGCACCGGCCGGGGGGTCGCCTCGATCGCCAGGTGGTAGACCTCGAGCACGCGCCGCGACACCTCCGCCCAGTCGTAGGGCGCCACCACCTCGCGGCCCCGCTCGGCCATGGCGCCGCGCCGGGCCGGATCGTCGAGGACCTCGCCGAGCACCCGGGCCAGGTCGGGCGCGGAGCCGATCGGGAACAGTTCGCCGGCGCCGTCGAGTACCCGCCGGAACGCCTCGAGGTCGCTGGCCACCACCGGGGTGCCGGCCGCCATGGCCTCGGTGAGGATCATGCCGAACGACTCGCCCCCGGTGTTCGGGGCGACGTAGACGTCGACACTGCGCAGCATGCGCGCCTTGGTCTGCTCGTCGACCAGCCCGAGGAACGTGATCCGCGCGGCCACCTCGGCCGACAGCCCCTCCAGCGCTTCCTCGGTGTCCCCCGGCCCGGCCACGAGCAGGCGCAGCCCGGGGCGCTGCTCGGCCAGGGTGACGAAGGCGTCGCGCAGGATGCGGAAACCCTTCCGCGGCTCGGTGAACCGGCCCAGGAATCCGATCGCCCCGGCCTCGCCCGGCCAGCCCGGCAGCGGCTCGGCCGTGGCGAACCGCTGCACCGGCACGCCGTTGGGGATGACCCAGGCGTCGCCGCCGAGGTGCTCGACCTGCACCTTCCGGGCCGCCGGGCTCACGGCGATGCGCGCGGTCAGGCGCTCGAGCACGAGCTGCAACGCCCCCGAGGCCGCGTGCATGGCTCGCGACCGGGTCATGGCCGTGTGGAAGGTGGCCACCACCGGCTCGTCCCGGGCGGCCAGGACGGCCAGCAGCGACAGGCTCGGCGTGAACGGCTCGTGCACATGGATCACATCGAAGTTGCCCGTGGTCAGCCACCGCCGGACCCGGGCGGCGGACACCGGCCCGAAGACGAGCCGGGCGACCGAGCCGTTGTAGCGCACGGGAACCGAGCGGCCGGCCGGGACCACCCACGGCGGCAGCGGCGAATCCTCGTCCGCCGGGGCGAGCACGCTCACCTCGTGCTGCTGGGCCAGCAGCGCCTCGGCGAGGTCGGCCACGTGCCGCTGCACCCCGCCGGGCACGTCGAACGAGTATGGGCAGACGATGCCGATGCGCATGGGCCTCAGCCGCTCTCCTGGGAAACCGGATCGGCGGCCACCCCGGACGGCGCCTCGACCCCGGCCGTGTCGACGACCGACGCAGCCACCCCGGACGCACCGACGCCGGAGGCCTCGGTCGACGCGGCCGCCGGCTCCGACTCCTCCGGTAGCCACAACCGCTGCAGCATGTGCCAGTCGCGGGGATGCTCGGCGATGCCGCGAGCCAGCCGATCGGCGATCTCCTGGGTGAGGATGCGCACCCGCAGGTCCATCGGCCCGTCCGCCGGGATGGGCAGCGGGCCCTCCAGCCGGCCACGGGCCTGGTAGTCGTCGTCGTACCACAGCGTGGCCACGAACAGCGGCGCCCCGGTGCGCAGGGCGAGCATGGCCGGCCCGGCCGGCATCCGGGTGCGGCCGCCGAAGAACCGGACCTCGACCCCACGCGCGGAGAGATCCCGGTCGGCCAGCAACGGCACGACGTGGCCCTGGCCGAGGCGCTCGGTGAGGATCTCCAGGGGCGGCCGCTCTCCGCCCACGGTCGGAATGATCTCCATGCCGAGCGACCGGCGGTAGGCCAGGAACTTCTGGTAGACGCCTTCGGGCTTGAGCCGCTCCGCCACCGTGGTCAGCGGCCAGTCGTTGGCGCAGACCCAGGCGCCGGCGATGTCCCAGTTGCCCGAGTGCGGCAGCGCCACGATGACGCCCCCGCCGGCCGCCACCGCCTCGGCCAGCCACTCGCTGTTCTGCAGGGAGAACATGCCGAGGACCTGCTCCCGTGAGTAGCGGGGCAGCTGGAACGCGTCGAGCCAGTAGCGGGCGTACGACCGCAGGCCCGCCCGCACGAGCTCGTCGAGCTCGGCGTCGGGCATGTCGGGGCCGACCACCTGTCGCAGGTTGCCGCGCAGCCGCTGCGTGCCGGGGCCGTTGCGGCGGGCGGCCCGGTCCGCGGCCGCGCGGAACACCGGCCACGCCACCGACCGCGGTAGCGCCTTGACCACCGACCAGCCGGCGCCGTACGCGAGCTCCACCAGGCTGGTCACGGCGCCTGCCTTCTCCTCACGACCATCGCCCCCACCTCTCTCCCCCGATCTCCCCGGCCCGATCCCCGACTTATCGTCCCCGACCCGGTCTCCCCCGTCGCCCCGGCTCAGGTCCGGGCCACGGCCGCCCGGGCCTGGCGCCGGACGTGCTCCAGCCGCTGCCCGACCGTGATGACGGAGAGCACGGCCAGCAGCCACAGCGCGGCCGACAGGCCCCACGCGAGGCCGGCGCCGGTGAGCAACCCACCGATGCCCACGATGATGAGGCGCTCCATGCGTTCGGCGATACCCACGTCACAGCTGAATCCCAGGCCCTCGGCCCGGGCCTTGACGTACGAGACGAGCAGCGCGGCGATCAGGCAGACCAGGGCGACCAGGGCGATCAGCCGGTCGCCGGAGACGAAGAACCACCACACGAGGCTGGCGAAGAGCGCCCCGTCGGCGATCCGGTCCATGGTCGAGTCGAGCAGGGCGCCGAACCGCGAGGTCTGCCCCCGGGCCCGGGCCATCGACCCGTCCAGCACGTCGAGCAGACAGCACGCGGTGATCACCACGGTGGCCGCGATGAACCGCCCGTGGGCCACGAGCCCGATCGAGGCGGCGACCACGCCCACGGTGCCGATCAAGGTCACGACGTCGGGCGAGACGCCGGCCCGAACGAGCGCACGACCGAGCGGGTCGAACCCCGCCCGGACTCCACTTTTGAACGCACCGAGGATCTTCGCCATCGCGCATCTGAGCCTATCGGCGCACCCCCGCCCGGTACGGGCGGGTACAGGGGCCGTTCGGCCTTGTGCCCATTCGTCCCGGGGTGTGGGATGGGACAAAGAGCCGGTGAACGCATGCTGTGCGCCCCGGGCTCGACCCGGCCCACCCAGGACGCGGTCGCCGGCCCCACCGTCTCAAGGGAGTCGTGCCATGGCGCAGAAGGCGACGCAGATGGGAGGCACCGGCCCCGCGCCGGTGGTGGATGCGCCCGAGAGGGTGCGCAACGTGGTGCTGGTGGGCCACTCCGGGGCGGGGAAGACCACCCTGATCGAGGCCCTGCTCGCCGTAACCGGGACGATCAGCCGGGCCGGCTCGGTAGGCGACGGCACCACGGTGACCGACCACGACCCGGCGGCCGTCCGGCAGCAGCGCTCGGTGAGCCTGGCCTGCGCCCCGGTGACGTACGACGGCATCAAGGTGAACCTGCTCGACACCCCCGGCTACGCCGACTTCGTGGGCGAGCTGCGCGCCGGCCTGCGGGCGGCCGACGCCGCGCTCTTCGTCGTCTCGGCCACCGACGGTATGGACGCCGCGACCGCCATGCTGTGGGAGGAGTGCGCCGCCGTGGGCATGCCGCGAGCGGTGGCGATCGCCCGCCTGGACCACCAGCGGGCCGACTTCGACGAGACGCTGCAGCGGTGCCGGGAGGTCTTCGGCGACGGGGTGCACCCGATCTACCAGCCGATGCTCGCCGACGACGGGCAGTCCGTGGTCGGTCTCATGAGCCTGGTCACGCAGAAGGTCTTCGACTACTCCGCCGGGTACCCGCCGGCCGTCCGTGACCCCGACCCGGAGCACCTGCCGATCATCGCCGACGCCCGCAACGCCCTGCTCGAGGACATCATCGCCGAGAGCGAGGACGAGACGCTCATGGAGCGCTACCTGGCCGGCGAGGCGATCGAGGACTCGGTCATCATCGACGATCTCGAGAAGGCGGTGGCCCGGGGCAGCTTCTACCCGGTGATCCCGGTCTGCGCCCAGACCAAGGTGGGCCTGGACGCGCTGCTGCAGCTGCTGACCCGCGCGTTCCCGTCGCCGCTGGAGCGTGAGCTGCCCCCGGTGTCCGGAGTGGACGGTTCGCCGCGCGAGCCGCTGGCGTGCGACCCGGCCGGCCCGCTCGTGGCCGAGGTCGTGAAGACCACCATGGACCCGTACGTGGGCCGGGTCTCGCTGGTGCGGGTCTTCAGCGGCACGCTGCGCCCGGACATGACGGTGCACGTCTCCGGGCACGGGCTGGCCGACCGGGGTCACCCCGACCACGACGCCGACGAGCGGGTCGCCCACCTCTACTCGCCGCTGGGGGCGTCGCTGCGTGAGGTGCCGTACGTCGTGGCCGGCGACATCTGCGCCATCACGAAGTCGGCCACGGCCGAGACCGGCGACACGCTGTCCACAAAGGACAACCCGCTGATCGTGGGCGCCTGGAAGATGCCCGAGCCGCTGCTGCCGGTCGCGATCGTGGCCAAGACCCGCTCCGATGAGGACGCGCTGGCCCGCAACCTGGGGCGGCTGGTGGCCGGCGACCCGACGCTGCGCCTGGAGCGCAACCCCGAGACCCGCCAGCTCGTGCTGTGGTGCATGGGCGAGGCGCACGCCGACGTGGTGCTGGAGCGGCTGCGCGCCGGGGGCGTGGACATCGGCACGGAGCCGGTGCGGGTGGCGCTGCGGGAGACCTTCGTGGCCCCGTCCAAGGGCCACGGGCGGCACGTCAAGCAGTCTGGCGGCCACGGGCAGTACGGCGTCTGCGACATCGAGGTCGAGCCCTTGCCGCGCGGCGCCGGGTTCGAGTTCGTGGACCGCATCGTGGGCGGGGCGATCCCCAACAACTACATCCCCTCGGTCGAGAAGGGCGTCCGGGCCCAGATGGAGAAGGGCCTGGTCTCCGGCAACCCCGTGGTCGACCTGCGGGTGACGCTCTTCGACGGCAAGGCCCACAGCGTCGACTCCTCCGACGCGGCGTTCCAGATCGCCGGGGCGCTCGCCCTCAAGGACGCCGCCGAGAAGGGGCAGGTGCAGATCCTTGAACCGGTCGATGACGTGGTGATCCGGGTGCCGGACGCGTACGTGGGCGCGGTGATGAGCGACCTGTCCGGGCGCCGCGGCCGGGTGCTGGGCACCGAGCCGGACCCGGCCGGCCACGAACGGACCCTGGTGAAGGCCGAGGTGCCCGCCCTCGAGCTCGTGCGGTACGCCGTGGAGCTGCGTCAGATGACCTCCGGCGCCGGCACCTTCACCCGCTCCTTCAACCGCTACGACCCCATGCCGGCGCACCTCGCCGACGCCGTCCGCAAGGAGTACGCCGCCGCCCACTGACGCCCCTTCTCCGTTGATCTAGGGCTTGGAGTGGTGAGTCGATCTCCATCCACCACTCCAAGCCCTAGATGTCGTGTCCACGGAGGTTGGTGACGCGGCTGATGGGTGGTTTGCCGCCGAGCGCGGTGTGGGGCCGGTGGTGATTGTAGATGTGCTGCCATCGGGTGAAGGCGCGTCGGC